>JAAUYG010162865.1_pt1 | contig 10982 bp, 5 predicted proteins | sample 7278091 | NCBI WGS metagenome assembly JAAUYG01 (sample SAMN14350201, study PRJNA611818) | marine sediment metagenome | isolation source: surface marine sediment (0.6m) | place: French Polynesia: Moorea | collected 2018-08
AATTTTATAATTCATGGATTTTTTTTTCTTTTGGAAAAAAAATATTCGCTTCAGTTTTGGTACAATAATGTCCGTAGAGAACTATTTTTTCTAAAAAAAAAAAAAAAAAAATTTCGCCTCTCGCTGCTGTTTTTTAATTTCCGAAATCCATTGACCTAGGTATTCATTTGGTGTGGCCTAAAGAGTCTCGCCTCCCGGGAATTACTTGAAGTGAGGTATAAAACGTGTGAATAGAGTATGGACACAAACACTGTCAGCCTATCAGATAGTGACAACAAGTTCTGTTGACTGATAAAGTTGTCCATCAGAGAACTGGTCACTGAACATGCTGAATAACTAACAACTTATTAACTAACTATGCTTGGTAAGTGCCAGGGTATTCATGGTATTAGTTTAAGTGAACCAGTATCATGAGCAGCCTGGCCAAGGATGATGATAAGTCTTACATGTCTTATCGATAGCTTAATTCATACCAGCATGTACTGATGTACACCCCTTACCATGCTATGGACATATATCATATATATCATGTGTGCTGCAGAGAACATGCATAGAACATGCACATGTAGAATACAGGTAACCGAAATACATGTGTACATGTGTAGGATGACCAAGTACAGTGTGTACACTCTCACCGTGGCCATTACCTATACTGTACATCACTGTACATCACTGTACATGGAAGTTCTGTACACAGGTAGACATGTGTAGACATGTGTCTCAGTTCGACATGTTCTATGTGCAGATGTGTGACTATACTAGCAACAAACGGAAAATATACATGATTATATACCTGAATGATTTCCCCTAGTATACTTTACCATTAGCTGATTAGAGGTAACTGTGCAGTTAATTTGTGGACTGCCCAGTTGAATTGCACGATGTCACGTTAATGTTATCCAATGATAAGCGAGTACGACAGTAAGGCTATTTACATGATTTATCCACTGCTATAGCTATAGGCATGGTTACGTAAATAATCAGACCATTTTCGGTAGTGAACTACTGCCAATATGGAATATAAACAGGTAAAAGCACATATCCACTGAACATATATCCACTTTGCATTCAGAATACTACCGGTAAGGTTGATAGAATATATCCTGTTACCATGGTCACCTCAAACCTCAAAGTTTTTTAACATGTTTAACCTGGCCATGGAACTTCACCTTTCTTCATTTCAAACACTGAGAACTAACAACCCAAAGTAACTGCAATGTACTTGGATGCACCTTAAAGTTTGCTGATATCTAGTAATGCCATCTAGACTTCACCAATCTGTCACCACTTAGCAGCCTGGAGATATTTTTTTATGTTTTTTAACTTATAAAAAGCACCTTATACACGGAGATTTTGGTAATACATGTATAGTCCAATACCAGGTTTCCTTTTGTTCAGCCTTGTACAAAAAGTTTTCTACAATTTTTACTGCAAAACCTCCAAAATCTCAATCCGATATCTTGTTTTTGGCAAAAAGAACCACATGTACTATGTGTACTAGTAAATCAAATTTTAAGAAAATTCTTGCCCCCCCAAAATTCTGCAACTAATTAGTTAAGAATTACATGTATTACAGCAGTACAGAGCTATTATATAAGGGATGACCAACACTTTCAATTTACAATCTTGATGTTTTAAATATTGTAGAAGTTTTTCTTATAATGAATGAAAGTGAACTTACTATCTACATGATCTAACTTACTATCTATCGGTTTCATTTTTTTCTGTATTTAGCAAACGTGGTCAACATGGTCAAGGTCCTCTCTCTGATCATGCTCAAGATATAAAATGCACTGTTTAACTTTAACACTGATTAAATTAGTGCAAAGTGTATAGCCAACTTACCCAGAATTCACAAAGAAGAACATGCAGAGTTCCTTTGGTAAGGTCGCACTTAGTTTCTGGGCCAGAACGACAATGTTGTCATGGAGAAAGCGATTGTTTGTATTGAGAACTGTCATCTGGGACGAACCAGCTGTCACCACGGCAGGATGACAGTGTCCAACTACAGGGAGGAAGTAGAAAACAAGAAAAGGTTTAACTGCAAAACAGTCAGTACAGTGGTACCTCTAATACAGTACAGTGAAACCTATAACACAGCCAGTGGTGGAACCTCTAACAGTCAGTACAGTGGAACCACTAACACAGTCAGTACATTGGAACCACTAACATAGTCAGTACAATGGAACCACTAACAGTCAGTACAGTGGAACCACTAACACAGTCAGTACAGTGGAACCACTTACACAGTCAGTACAATGGAACCACTAACATAGTCAGTACAGTGGAACCACTAACACAGTCAGTACAATGGAACCACTTACACAGTCAGTACAATGGAACCACTAACATAGTCAGTACAGTGGACCCACTAACAGTCAGTACAATGGAACCACTAACACAGTCAGTACAGTGGACCCACTAACAGTCAGTACAATGGAACCACTAACATAGTCAGCACAGTGGAATCTCTAACAGTCAGTACAGTGAAACCTCTAACAAGGCCAGTAGTGGAACCTCTAATAGTCAGTACGATAAACGTCTAATACAGTCAGTACAGTGAAACCACTAACACAGTCAGTAGAGTGGAACCACTAACACAGTACAGTGGAATCTTTAACAGTCGGTATGGTGAGCCACTAACACAGTACAGTGAAATCTTTAACAAGGTCAGTATCGCCCCCAAGAGACTTTCAGTCATACAGTTACCATGGTTACAGGGTGTTGTGACAGACTCTAGCAGTTACAGGAAGTTCTGGTGCTTAAGACAGATATAGTATTCTAACATGTTACATATTGATTAATCAAGATGGTTACATGTTAAATTATACCTATAGTTACACTCCATTTTCAATTAAAGGAAGCTAGCTAAGGGCTTGTAGCTGTCCACTCAGTGGAGATCTAGGTTTTTACATTACCCCGCCTTTCACCTAACATGCCTAAACCAAGAACATGTATGTGGTATATATATAACAGTAGTATCAGCATATGCATCATGTGCATGTAATATTTTATTTCCAAGTAACTTACCATGTGCCACATTGTTGATGCAGTCAAGATAGCTTCTCCCTTCCTCATCATACATGTACTGCCCTCGTGCACTCACAATTTTAATTGGATCAGCTTTGAAAAACAACTTGCAGGAGGAGCTGAAGCAGAAATTAGTACAGTCTATTTCAGAGTACTTAACTTATTAATTATTAGTAGTTATGCTAAATCACCATGTGTACATATCATGCATATATGGTGTCGCCATGTGCACATGTAAATTTCTAATGTATTATAAGCACTAACCAAATGTTGACAGTATTACTTGCTTGACTGATGTTTCTATACAATTAAATGAAACATTAACTCACTGATTAACTGCATTAGCAATAGGTTCTAGATCTATTACATTCAGCTAGGATAGCATGTGTACAGGTGTAGACATGCACAGCGCAGTCCGATTTACTTGAAATTTTGATTCATGATTCTGGTTCCTTACCTAGTTATACTTATATCACTGCAGTACTGAGTATATACTAGTAGTACACAGGTTGGGTCACCAGTGCAGGGTGATCATTGACTGATTGATGGGTCATTATTGATTGAATAAAAAAATAAAATCATAATGCAACAGTGGATTTTTAAGCCACAAAGTTGTATGCACTGAACATGCTATGACTATTTGTCATGTTTGTAGCTCAGTTTAGATTTCGAACGGTCCGTGCTTCCAGGACCAAGTTTTGCGCAAAATATAGTCTATTGTTAGTAATACGGGATGAGACTGTGATCCATGATCCGCTGATATTATATTAATAGATTCAAGACTAAGGTCCGCGAAATGTTATGTAAATAGCTAAGTGCAAGAAGAAGAAATCAACTCTGATGCCAAATTTCATACTCACGCGATGTATTTGTTCCTCAAATTTATGGTATCGTGTTTTTTCAGTGTTGTCATTTTTCCCACGGAGGACAGTCCGATTCTGTTTCCAGCGCAACCGTTGCACGCTACTGTCAACAGAGTTGTCACCGCTCACTGAAGCAATGACTGGCAGACGACAATCTTCGTCTCCCGCTTTTAACCTCCACGGCCTGGGCGTCACAAAATCTCTTCTACTGACACTAGGTGGCAGCACTGATCGGCCTGCTCCGTTGTCCATGTTGTCTATCAGACCAAGGCGGCGGATAAATGGAATCTGCTGGATTTTTCACACCAAAAACACCCAACCAGAATGGTAATAACTGTTACCCCTAAATTTTCGTGTCATATGTACATATTTTTTATTTACCCGTTCTTTAATTCATCCTTCACGAATGTTTGGCAAGAAAATTTGGCCTTTCAAGTGTGGGTTTAAAAGAGTGAAGAAATACAAAGAAAATGTGGATGTTAATATTTGTTACACAAGCAACCCCTACCCTTCAGCCGAAAAAAAAAAATGACCCCCCGGCCCCGGGTGAAGCCACGCTGAGGCCTGAGATTAAGCGGTTGAGCAGTGTTGAGCGTGTATCAGTACTGGATGGGCATGAGACATTTCTGGTGAAACAATATGGCGGCGTTGTGTGTTTCTGCGGGAGAAAAATGTGAATAATATTACAAAATGAAACGTGACTTTAAAAGCATGGATCCCGTAAGGCCTTTTAGGCTTTCTCATCAAACGTTGTGCATCACCTCGTTTAACTTCGAGACCGAATCCTTAATTGGGTTTGTTGAAATGCAGATACATCCGTTGAAGCCAGACCTGAAGAAGATCAAAATTAACAGCAAGCAGTGTTGTATCTACCATGTATCAGTAAATGATGTCTGGGAAGCCACTTTCACTTACAACGATCCTGCACTGGAAATATGCCAGGGTGACGCAAAGCAGCGTAACCTGGATTACTTCCAATCTGCCCATCTTTCTGCCATGACCTCTGTGGATTCTGATTGGGGTAACGGGGAACTGACCATTAAGCTGCCAAACGATGCCTTGCCACTGGTACAAGAACTGAAGCCATTTCGTGTATGTGTTGAATTCTCATTGGAACGCCCCAAAGGTGGCATCAAGTTTGTTGTTCCAGACATGGATGGCACAATGATGGATAGAGGAGCACATCTTTTCACTTGCAATCAACATAATTCTGCACGGCTTTGGTTTCCTTGTATTGACAGTTACTCTGAATTGTGCACATGGAAGCTGGAATTTACTGTTGATATGTACCTTACAGCTGTGTCATGTGGTGATCTAATTGAGACAATGTACACTGCAGATCTTCGAAAGAAGACCTACCACTACTATCTGTCTGTTCCAACTTCTGCTCCAAACATTGCTCTGGCTGTTGGTCCATTTGAAGTGCTTGTCGATCCACACATGCATGAGGTTACTCATTTCTGCCTGCCACATATGATGCCATTGCTGAAACAGTCTACTGTAAAACTGCATGAGGCATTTGAATTTTATGAAGAGCTCCTTTCCAGTCGATATCCATACGCATGCTATAAGCAGGTGTTTGTTGACCAGACATACACTGATGTGATGCCATATGCTACCATGACACTCTTCAGCACAAATCTTCTCCACAGTAAAAAGATTATTGACCAAGTCCCCAAGACACGACAAGAGATGGCATTTGCTGTTGCTGCCCAGTTCTTTGGCTGCTACATCCCAATGTATAGCTGGAATGATGCCTGGCTTACGAAGGGAATTGCTGGGTATTTGTCCACGCTTTACAAAAGAAGAGTGTTTGGAAACAATGAATACAGATATTTCATTGGCGAAGAGCTTCAGGCATTACGGCAGTTTGAAGAATCCACAGGCAATATCGTTCTTGACCCAACAGCGGCTCGGGAGGGTGCATTTCACTTTGCCTGCCATCATCCACACACAGCTTCACCACGCTACTTGGAGATGTATGAGAGAAAGTCGGCTCTTGTACTTCGTATGCTTGAGGGCCGAGTCGGGAGGGAACTTCTGCTGCAGGTGTTGAACAAGCTTCTCTCCATAGCAACCAATGGAGCATCCCAAAAGTTCACCTCCAATATGTGGGGCAACATGCTCTTGTGTAGTAACAGTTTCCTCAAGTGTATATCCACAGTGACTGGGAAGGATATACAGACCTTCATTGATCAGTGGGTTGTCCAAGGAGGCTTTGCCAAGTTCCAGTGGTCGTTTGTGTTCAATCGCAAGCGAAATGTTGTTGAGCTGGACCTGAAGCAGGATTGGGCAGCGAAAGGAGCTCTGAAATATGTCGGCCCACTAACTGTGTCCATTCAAGAACTAGATGGGACATTTACTCATACTTTCCAAATTGAAGAGAACAAAACAAAATTTGAGATTACCTGTCACTCTAAGAGCCGTAGACATAAGAAGAAAAAGATTCCACTGAGCACTGGAGAAGAAGTGGATATGGATCTGGTCGACACTGACGCCGATTCCCCGGTGCTGTGGTTAAGGATTGATCCAGAAATGTCAGTATTCCAGCACTCGGTTCTTGAGCAGCCTGACTGGATGTGGCAATACGAGCTACGATACGAGCGGTGTGTCTGTGCTCAGATTCTGGCAATTCATGCTATGCAGCAATACCCTACTGCAAAGTCTCGTATGGCTCTCACAGAAACCATTGAGAATGAGAGGTGCTTCTATCGTGTCCGTATGGAAGCCGCCTTGTGTATGGCCAAGGTGGCCAACTTGATGGTGGGATCCTGGGCTGGGCCACCTGCAATGATGGCAATATTCCGGAAGATGTTCGGCTCTCACTCCTGCCCGGCCATTGTCAGACAGAATAACTTTACAAACTTCCAGCACTACTTCCTGCAGAAGACTATTCCAACAGCAATGAGTGGTCTGAGAACTATACACAGCATATGTCCACAAGAAGTTCTGCACTTTATTTTAGACCTCTTCAAGTACAACGACAACAGCAAGAATCGTTACTCAGACAACTACTATCGTGCCTCTCTGATCCATGCCCTGGCTGGCACAGTAACCCCGGCTGTTACCCCAGTAACAGTGAGTGGAATGTGCCCCAGTACTGACCTGTTGACGGAAGAAACTCGTTTGATACTAGAGGAAGTGACGCGTTACCTCAACCTGGAGAAACTTCTTCCCAGCTACAAACTGGTTGTCACCGTCAGCTGCCTGAAAGCCATTCGCCAGTTACACAAGTTTGGTCACCTTCCTACTGATGCTACAATATTCAAGAGTTACGCCATGGCAGGAAACTTCCTAGATGTACGGGCGGCAGCACTGGAAGCTCTGGTTGACTTTGTGAAGGTAGAACAGAGCAGAGACGTCATGTTCTGGCTGCTAGAAATGGTAGAGGAAGATTCCGAACCACAAATCAGACACCTGATCATTGACCTTTTCCTTAAGTTGCCTCCATTTACAAGGGCTGATGAAAATCATCCACTGAACACAGAAACCCTTGTAGAGAGACTCTGGAGGCTCATGAACACAGCCTTTGCGCATGATCCACGTTTGCGATGTGACATAGCAGACTTGTACTACTGTCTGTTTGGCAGAACTCGGCCAGCATGCCTTCCCATTCCAGAGTCTGTCATGGTACTAAAACTCAAGGAAGGCAAAACGATAGTGAATGCGGACTTGAGACAAGAGAATGAAGAGGAAGAGAAGCACATAGACACCAGCCATGACCAGATTGACATTGAGAAGGATTGGGATGATCCTAGGATCCTAAAGAGGGCTAGAGCAGACTCTGGATCCCCTCCCCCATACAAACGCGAGCCAGTCTCTGTCCATGCTGAGGATAGTGGCACACAGTTCCGGCTGAAAGTGAAAATAGGAGGCAGTGATCCAGACAGCAGCCATGTTGATCCAGTACCCAGTCGACCATTTCAGCATTTCTCTCCTGGATCTCAGCCACCGGCCTCAATATTCAGCTCACCACTTTCCAGCCCAACTTTGCCACCAGGGAACTCTTACGTTGGGGAATTTGCAAAATTTGCAGGTCTGGATGTGTCGTCTGAGCCTTCTGGAATCCTTGATCCCGGTACACAGGGAAGCAGTACAGCTGTGCCTCCAGAGCCCACCCCTGTCATCATGCCCACCCCTGTCATCATGCCTACCCCGGTGCCATCCTATCGTTTGGGAGATGTGTCCCCGGGCTCTGAGAGTCACTCAATGGAGCCGGTGTACAGAGAGGAAAAAACCGCCTCCGTGTTACCCACAGCATTTGATCACTCCATGTTTGTACAAGGAGAGCGACAGCTGACCACAGAGCCCAGTCCTATAGGCACCGGCAGTGGAGAACCCCAAGGGAAACCCCACAAACAGAAGAAGAAGAAGAAAAAGAACAAACATAAACACAAACATAAACATAGACATGATCGCCCGAAGGACAGGGTGTCTGAGATCGGGTTTAGCTCTGGGGCCAGTAACACCAACTCCCCAGCCGTACTACAACCAACTGTGTCTCCAGTCAGAGAGAATCCACCGGACTCCCCAGAATTTGAAATCATTTGAGCCTCCTGACTGGGACTTCTGTCCATTGTCCAGTTAATGCTTACTAGTATCTCTCTACAACTGCATTTTGTATTTCATTCAACATATTTCGGTGGTCGTAAAATAACGAGACATTTGTAATCAAAATATGTGTTGTCATTGATGGAAGTCTATTTAAGAGATGTCTTATATAACAGGGGCCACTGTGTTTGGTGTACACATGTATTGCAAAGTAAAATCTTAATATTGGATGTTCACGTTTGATATACATGTACTACCAGTAGTGTAATACATATAGCATGCAATGGTATGTCTATATTGATAATTTCCTGTGTAGTAAGGCAAGGTTTGATAATTACATGACACAGAAAAGTTCTAAGTACTGATGACTGCTGGTACATGTGGTAAGGGAGGATAATAATTAGTGAACATACTACATGTTATGTGGGGTGAGTGTGTGAGATTGCATTTTGTGGTAACAAAATAGATTTAATAAACATGATAAATGTCTTTTACCATGTTTACAGTCTTTATGCTAATGGAAATATTACTGTATATATCTTGTGTTAACTTGATTAATAACCCATAAATTGAAGGCAGTAGCCATGATTATTATAATGGAAATAGGAACAATGAGGAAGCCTCCTAAGTAACTGATAATCATAATGTACCCCTAAGCAATGTAATGCTCCCTGACACCATGTAACGTTGACATGGAGTTATGATTATCCTTGCCGAAACATGCAAACTGTTTCTTAGTCTGGATGAAAGCTTTATCCAAATCTTACCCGCCAGGTGAAAACTTTTTAGCAGAATTGTCATGAAGAAATTTTTCGCTATTGATTCCTCAGTAGCTGCGAGTGGTCCTGTTAGAGCAAGGTTGACTTACAGCATATAGCGGCAGTATGCTGCAGTGGGAGAACAATGTACATGTATGTGGCCTGTTCAACGTACTGACTCACACCACTAGTAACTTGACTGTCCTAGGAGATTAAGCTCAATAACCATGATGACTGGCAATGTATGTAGACAAGGCTAACCCACTCAAAAACCTGTAGTCAGTCAGGGATTTGGCTGTGATTACATTCATGTAGAGTTTATTTTGGAGTTGCTACATTTGTATTAGTCGCACATGAACATCCAGGCTCCCAATACATGGGGTTCTAATCTAGGAAGGTGTGAGGAGTTCAACAGACCTATTTCTGACAAATCCAATGTATTTTCCAGACAGAAGGTTCTGCAGGCCACTGGCTCAGTTGGTCAGTGGGGAACATGGGAAAGCTGATTAGTAAAGTAAAAATCATAACTTGTACAAAATCAAGGTCACATCAGTCTTTATTGAACACATGGAAAGGAGCATTCCAGCTCCCACCAAACCCAACAGTGTAGGAAATATACAAACGTTGACTGAGTATTTCTGCATTTATGCTTTTCTGCATATATGCTACATACTACAAAGTACATGAATGAGTTCTGATTGACTAATATCCTGGTTATATAACGGCACACACTTGAGCAATCTCGGTCCAGCAACAAAGTAACGGAAGTCATTCCATCAAAGTAACATTTTAAAGTCCTTTGGAAGGGAAAATGTTACAAAGATCATGCAGATAGCCAAGAGAAAGCAAACTCTAATATCAACTGATTCAACACTGTGCAACTTCTCATATAGACCGTTTGAAGATATAGTTGTATTCCTGATTGGATTGGATCAAGGTCACATGATGGCTATTAGGGTATTCATGCATTTTGACCCAAAGTACATGTACTTCCTATTTCCAAATTCATCCAATATTCATCAATAGTGAATAATTTGACAAACGCTAGGAGAATATCCCCAAATACATATGGTCAGTCTCCGCTTTGTAGACAGAGCATGGACTAGAGTACTTGGGGGATCCCCAGGTCCTGGTATCTATCAAATGTTCAGTTACTGCTGCAGCTGCAAATTTATTCATGCAAGCCTTTATCACTGTTCACAAAAATATGGTAGTTTCCTGTAGAGAACCTTCCCTTTCAACCCGTTTATAACGATTGACAGTGAAGTCTCTACATGACCATCCTGACCTCTACATGACCTTTATAACCCTGGAGCTAATTATTTCCTCCATGTAAGATATCACTGTACAAATTCGTTAGAAGTTGCCAACAGACAAGACAGATACCTCCGTGTTACTGGTCTATAGCAGGTAGCAGCCTGTTACTGCATTGGCACATATAGCATGGAGACAGGACGCTGCAATGCTAGAACAAGGACCGACCTGCTGCATGGCATTTAGATATTTTTATTTTATGAACAAGGCCTGGATTTGAATTGTGCTCACGCCTCCTTTGTCATCGAAAAAAACCCCAAGTTTTTGTGATGTCCGACATGGCATTATTGAGGCTGAATGTTTGACAAGACAGAACTTTGATAAACCACACTGGATCCCACATTAGCTTAGGCAACCCTAGTTACAACTAGGCTCTCACCTAGTTACAACTAGGCTCTCTCACCTAGTTACAACTAGGCTCTCACCTAGTTACAACTAGGCTCTCTCACCTAGTTACAACTAGGCT
>JAAUYG010023468.1_pt1 | contig 10979 bp, 5 predicted proteins | sample 7278091 | NCBI WGS metagenome assembly JAAUYG01 (sample SAMN14350201, study PRJNA611818) | marine sediment metagenome | isolation source: surface marine sediment (0.6m) | place: French Polynesia: Moorea | collected 2018-08
AGTCTGGAAGTCTGGGTCGATAAAGTTAATAATAATTATTATAAACATAGCCACGTGCCGTGCCAACATAGGAAAACCCCGCACAAAAAAGCACATTATAGTGACGTCACTGAAAGTACGTAGGCGCCCCCAGGGCAGGTCTCCCCCAGGGCGGTTTTGAGTGAACGCTTGAGTCATGTGCCGAAAAAGCATTCATTAGCACTTTTTGAAATAGGGCCTATATTTTTTAACGGTTTTAAAGGCTGGGGTCGCTTGCGTTTTCCTAGCGATAAAATATTTGTGCAATGCTGTAATTCTTCTAAATATAGCTAATTTCTATAACAGGGGTCAGCAGTACTTAGTCCAGGGTCAACCTGAGCTGTGTTAAAGAGATGACATTTATTCGTGTGCAGCCTTTTTTTATGCGACATACATATTGAATGAAAATGAAGCCCTAAAACAAATACAAAATATAATAAATATCACATAAAGAAACCACAAGGATTTATAATACTGCTAAACAAAATAAACGAAACACAAATACTTACATAACCAGCTGATAACACTCATGCTCTGGCACTGTGCATCCCATATATATATGATAGACTTCGGCATTTTAAAAGCAATACTAGTCACATAATAAATACAACTTTTAGAGACCAAGCATATTAGAGGACCTATAAGCCACACGTACAGTTAATATACCAGCAAACACATGACATTTTGTAATAGCTGGTGTTACCTAATCATTTCTAAACGTGTAGTGTTAAACTTTAGATTTAGACTTTGCGTTATGTAACAAAGTTAACGCACATCAAGAGCTTTATGCTTTACGTTATGCAAGTTATGCAACCAGTTTATGTACAATCTTATACAAAAATATCTCTGTTCTCAAAACTGCCTTGCCAATTGCAACAGAAACTGTCTTTTATGTAAACATAAAACATGTGACAATATTCTGGAATGACATTAATCAAACATCTTAAGTATTTGATCCAACACAAGAACATCAAAGGACTTATATTTAATTAACAACTGTTGAAAGGTTATATATGTCCCATCCCTAAGATAACCTGGAGGCCATCTGTTCCTCCTAGAATGAAGTGGCACACTTTCAGGTTCAGGCCTAGGCACCCTCGAGCTTTCTGTTTCGGACTCTGACAAGATTACAGCTTCTCCTTCACCAACAGAAGACCGTCTAAAGGAATTAGCTATATAGTAGAATCGATAGAATTTCTAAAGTGTGACGCATATGGACTATCTTTATCAACGTCAACATCACTACTAGAAACCTGCAACTCGATAAAGCATTGTACAATCTTCAATGTGTATCTCCACTGTAGAACTACTTGTAGCACAAAGTTTCTTTTTCTGCTTCCTAACAAATAACCTTGTCACAGGACAACAATCAACTTTAGACTCTTTACTGGACCCATCTGAACTAAACACGGGCACATTGACACTGGAAACACCGAATTCATGTAACTCTGAAGCAGCAGGGTACTTGAGTTTGGGTCTTCATTCGTATGGCATACACGTAGAATAAAAATAAAACCCTGAAACAAATACAAAATATAATAAATATCACATAAAGAAACTTTAAAGTTATTACAATACTGTTAAAGAAAGTATACAAAATACAAATACATAACACTCGTGCACTGGTCAGTGTTCGGGGTGAGTGTATCTCATGTGTATAGTAGGCTACTCAGCAACATTCCTGTGCCAGGCCATGTATCATTTCCAATCAAATGCACACCGTGACTGACCAACTGGCGATGTACACTCACAAAGACAGTTTAAAAGAACAAAATACAGGGCTCTACGTTCCAGTACACAGATATCATTAAACAAGAGACAATGAAACTTCACACACAAATTAGAAACTAGAATAGAAACATGGAGAATGCAATGAAATATTGCTAAATATATTGCCCTTCTGCAATTCAGTGGAAAGTAAATAGTGTTTGAATTAAACTCCTTTAAAAATGAAATACAACGTAAACTTTGGACATCTTGGTAAGCTTTGGTTTCGCCTCATTGTCAGCAAGACAACCCCAGGCATAAAGATAGGCATAATTCCAGGAAAAAACCATAACAGATGACTTTTGTGACTTTCTATATATAGTTACTTTAGCTTTGTGGAGGATTAACACATTTTGTCCAACATGCCAGAAAATATAGACTGACTGTGTAAAGTTATCAAAAACAAACTAAAATAAATCCTAGTGTCCAATTAAGTTAGTATCTTGAGGCAAGAAGGTACGCAAAATAGGTTGGGCTGCCTGGATACTCCTTTAATCCAAAGACGATACGTGTAATATCTTTGTTTAATCCTTGTTTGAATATTAGGATTGAGCAATGTTCACTGGCAGGATGGCACGAATAACGTTTGAAAGAAGCGTCTTCTGTGATCAGTGTTGGATATGTTTTGCAATTTTTTCTTGACAGATTGTGTACGAATTAAAATGTTGATCATTTATATTAAAAGCTCGATTCATGTAATATTAGGATATCTCTAATTCTAATTGGGGCATATCATAATACCATATAATATCAGATGTGTATGTTGGATGTTGATGATGAGCGATAAATGCTAAGTTACCAAGTTACCAGGTTACCAGTTACGTTCGTTTACAGGTTCATGGGTTTAATATCACAGATTTCTGAGGTGTCTGAGTAACAGAATTGAACAATGAATTAAAGTGGCTTCGCCACATATCTTCCACGCTGTCTCCTCCCGTGCACCCACAAACAGTGTTAACAACTGAACATTTATTTTTAGAGGTATGTTTTACATCTTTCCATGTCTTTCTAGAAACTACACATATCCTTGTTTCCAAGTGCAGAGGTAAGGTTGTCTGACTTTATCTGTTCTTCATTAGCAATACACTGAGGGCAGACAATCATTCAGCCTTTAAAACACATTGGGAACATCTGAAATTGCTTTCATAATTAGCTCCCTGCCTATGGTGTAATAACAAAATGCTGGACACCCGACACACGCACACGTATTGTTGTTAACTCAAGTGTGACAAACTGACAGCAGCAAAGTGACTGTTGGATGTGATGAAATGATCATGTAATGAATCGATTCGCAACTGACAAACAGAATAAAGGTCATATTGATGGAAAATCACGTTATCACCAGTGTTCAAGTGAAAGTCAAGAGCTCTCGACCTGATAGGCCTTCTTCAGTTGTCTGCAGTTTCCGTGTCGTCACGTGCTCCTTGTGTGGTGTGAGTGTCACGTGATGACAAAAGTTGGTTGTAGATCAGGGGGAGAATGTGCCTGCCTCTGTCTCTGTTTGGCGATGGATTTTTTTAGCAATCCAGATGGCCTCAGCTGGTCTCAGACTAAAGGTCATTTAACACAGAAAATTGCCCTTTGGGACCAAATCAAGCGGTCTTATAATCAAGGGTGGTCTTAAAACCCGGGATTAAAATAGAGGGATGTAAAATAGAGGGACTATTGTACTAGTATGTGAGTAGTTGACAATCTGTCCTTCCCTGGCCATAGGTGGTGGCCTATCCCCTAGGTAGTGTACATGTAATGATAATAAGAAACCAGCCATGCAATGCATGGGCAAGGTTTAACAATATTCAGTTCTTATACATGTTTATATAACACTTTTCCTTGCCGAAGACTGCTATTCAGCAGTTGGCATATTACCAGTATTACCCCTGGCAGGCCTGTTCCATCCATCACCTGCTAAACTCACTGGGGAGCATACACCCACATACATGATTCAACACGTGCTCAAGTCACCTTGGGTGATTGAAGTACAATTACCATCTCTGTCTGTCGCTTGGTGTATATGCTCAGTTTATATCCAAGGCACCATTGTTGTTACCCGTAACCCTGATAACCTGTGCAGTATATTTAGACCTCAAGGACATCATATATCTAGATTCCGCTATGTACTCTCAAAGAAATGAAATATGAGAAACATGACTTTCACGGCTAATCTGAATTGTGACATACTAGCCCTATACTGTTTGAGATTAGAAGTCTTTCAAATGTTCAACATTTCAAGCAGTGTCTGGAATATGTAGAACCCCAGTGAAAATCAAATGAAAATGTTCTGTAAAAGTTAAGTACATGCTGTTTCTATTTCTTCATGGCAGGTGCAATGCAGTATGAATTTACACACTGAAAACAGCCTGAGGTTCCTCATGTTCTGTGGATGTTTAGATAGTGATTCCCGTTGTTGAGGATTTTCCATTTCATAAGTGACACCACACACCAGTGATGGCTTCATGCTTGGGAGAAGTCCATATATGGTCAACAAGGAACCAGGTCGTAATATCAGGTAGGTATTTGGGCCTTAGTTTGTGTTTTTCAATGGTAGAATACTAGTATACAATATCTATACATGCACATCTCCAAAGCTGGAAATTTCTATGTAGCACATGTGTAGATGTTGGTTTTGGTCTCAGTCATGTCACAACATGCACAATGCACATGTTTGATACATGTACATGTATGTTACAAGTTTTACCATAGCTGAGACTGGATATTGGTAGCTAGTTCTTCCCAAACTTCAGCCATCACTGGCCTTCTTCTGGGGTGGTGATGCCAGACCTTCCCCAAAGTAACTTCATTGTGGAAGAAAGGCAAGCCTTGGAAGAACTGCAAAACACGAAGAAATAACTGTTTTACCAACTGGCAAATGCAGGGCTATATTTGTATTTAGGGCTCCACATGGGTCCAAATAATTTATGCTATGTCACACGTCACTTTTTATTTTTTCCCTGTGTCGCCTTGTCACTTTTTGTAAGACTTTGACGTCACTTTCTACAGTTTTTTAAAAGGCCACATCGGACTTCTATAAGTTTTAAAGTGTCTGTGTCGCACTTCGTTTTTTACCCATGTGGAGCCCTATATTTATCATGAACAAAACCGAATACGAGAAAAAGATGACTGAGCTACTAGGAGATACCAACACCTATGTATTCTATGTAGTAGTTTCTTTTGTATGGAACATATTGGTAATGCTAAAGTCTTCATCATACATGTGGTACATGTGCTACACACTGTTAGTACGTACATACCGGTAAGTACCAAAGTATGGTTGATGAAGCTTGCCACCTGTGCTGCTGTGCATCTCTCTGCTGTATAACCACTGGGATTATACCATGTGCACTGTTATTCTATTATGAGTAACTTCTAACTTTCTTGTGTGATTGGTATGGTGAAGTCTGTCATTAAAAAACACCCTTTTTAACATGGCTAAAAGAAAACCAATATGTGGTTTCATATGATAAGTGATCTAATCATAATTGGTCATAGGGTGGAATATAGTGAAATTCAGTTCTGTCAGGCAGTATTTTGATTACTGGTAATATGTTTTATTGTTGTGTACATGACACATCATACATTTTCCATATGATTTTGTGATTCCACTTTTCTTTCAGACACAGACATCGGCTGCTTTACTTACCATGACAAGGCAGAAACAGGTATGCTTGTTTTCATTCACCACAAATATTTACCAGCTTTGGCTCAGTGTGTGCAGTATGCAGTGTTTTTTTCAGACGCTTAACAATTTTAACAACTCCTTGTCTTTCTTGGCCTTCCGTATTATGCAATATGTATACCAGTATCTACAAAATAGATAACACTAAAGTAGCATTTTGTGAATTGTGACATGTAACTTTAAGTTACATTTCACAAGTCTTACATCATTGTACAAGGTAGGCATGTCTTATCATATACTAACGGTACCTCTAACAGTGTGTAATTCATGCATGGTATTACATGTCATGTTATGGTATTTCAGATTAAATCGAGTAAAGTTTGGACATGCAAGACATGATGTATTGGCAATACTTTATTATTGTTGTTATACTTTTTAAGAAATAACCGCAAGGTACTTTCACTTATCCGATAATGTGGCAGCAACTTCGATACTTTCAGTTTCCAATCTTTCCCAGAGGGTCCATACTGCAAATACATGTATGCTGATGTGTGTTTTGTACCATGTCTGTTTTGAATGTTTTCTTCAAATATCTTGGTAATCCAATCCGTTACATGCGTTGCAGGCAGCCAGGAACATCCATATCAGGAGGAGAAATGTGCCTATACAGAAGGCAGAAATGTTACCTGGGCCCTAAGAAATAAGCGACCAGAAAAAGTTAAAGATTCACTGAAAGAAGTTGAGGTGCGTCTTTCTTCTGCATCCTCTTTAGGTTGCTCTGTTACCACATTATTACCAGTTAATTAGTAGATTAAAGAAATGTGCTTGAGATTCGAATGAATTGAGATTGAAAAGCACATCATTCTTTTTTCTTGAGACACGTGAAAGCATTCCCAATGTACTGTAGCATGAGATATCAACTGATCAGCTACAGTACACTATGTAACATCAGCTTATCCTGTCATCTGTCTTGGTACATAATCACAGCAACACTGAGACAGCCGGTTGGTAGCTGTCATGAATTTTACATGTTTTAGCTGACCTTGGACCAGGCATGCTAGATTTTATCACGTTATTAAAATGCAATTTTTTGCTGTAGATAAGTGCCAATGCTACCTGTACTTGGTTTCTATATATTGTATATGATTCAGATTCAGGAACGACCTTCCCTTGTTCTGTTTTTGTAGGATCTTCTGCTGACATGGCGCTGTGTTACCTGCAGGTGGCTATCCAGACATCTGCTACAGGTTGGTCTATACGGTGGTCAATGTAACAAAAATTCTGACCTCGGGCTTGTGAGATCCATCTGTATGTAGTGAGTTCTTGTTTCTATAATGTATACATGGCTTCAAATAGCTGATGGTTAATTTTGAAAGTTAATTTTGGTTAAAATTTTGTGCTAGTAAATGCACATGTAATGCATTTGCCTCGATTTCAAAGATTTGAGACAGAGAGACTACCCATCTGTATCAGGCTTGCGATGATTATACAGGTCAGACTAGATTTGATCTAACAACATGAAAAATTCAAATTCAAATTATTCTCGTAAAAATGGTTTTAGATCGAGCATTAATTTTGGTTAATAAACTAACTTTTTGTGTTGCCAATTGTACGAGGGGTTTATCTTATGTCTGTTATGTTTATGTGCCTCACAAACTATGTAGCAGCATCCAATATTGCCTCAATATTTTCATGTAATTCATAGCTTTTAAATGTGCAATGGAACTTGGACATTAGGAACACTAACAGGGCCCTAAAACTGCTCAATTCTTGGGTGTTCTTTACTTTTCTTTTGCATTATACAGTAGAACCTGTCTTAAAAGACCATCCCATTGTCCCTATAAATATGGTCTCTCAAGACTGGTGGTCTCTCATGCATGGCAGTGGTCTTTCAAGACTGGTTTCACTGTACTTAGTTTCTCCTGCAGCTATATCTGCTATTGTTACTGTGGCATCAGAGTTGTTACTGTAGCCGAAATGAAGGTCACCACTATGTGTAAGTGATATATTAATGCATGTATACTGTTCGGCGTTACAGATGGTTCTCAGCAATGGGACGGTTGTAACATTCTTTGTCAGTATCCACACTGGGGACGTGGACAAGATCATCATTGACAGGTCACTGGTTGGGAAACTGTCATCCGAGACACCTTCTGATAGTAAGGGAACTGCAAGAAATAACTAAGCCTCTACCAGAATCTGTTAAAATCCTCGAAAACTACCAAAATCGGTACCCACTTATGAATGATTAAAGCTATAATGCAGGCGTAAAGTGATCGGCTTAAAGGCGCAAGGGCAGCTTGGCTGCCGAATAAAACCCAACTATTTTGCAGCATGTGTTGTGTACATGTACATGTTTAAATGTTTGTTTATTAGAAAACCAAGGTTTCTTCATGTGTACTACCATACTAATGCAGTAGAACCAAACCTCTCTTGAAAGACCGCCCCATTGGCCATAAAAATATAATGTCTCAAGACAGTTGGTGTCTTTGGTCTTTGGTGACAGATTCAGTTGCATGGAAATGTGGGACTTTCTGCTAGGAGTATGTGGTCCTTCAAGACAGGTGGTCTCATGGCAGTGGTCTCTCAAGACAGGCTTCACTGTACCATGGTCTCTTTTTTTGGGTTGTTGCATTCACAGTGCTGTTCTCTTGTAGTATTGCTGACTAACTCGGGCCTAGCAGTTGTATACAGTGACCGAAGTAAGATGGACTACTTCTATTTCACCAAAAGACCCACTGGGGAGAAAAAAACTGAGAAGCTGGCCTCTTATGATCCAAGGGTATGTATACATTGCTTGGCTAAGGGTAAAGTTCCATTCATGAAATCATGTCAGTAATGAATATTCGATAACTAGATTGTTTTGTCAAAATTCCATTCCATAATCGGATTATTATCAGTAATCTGTTCAATGCTCTACAGTGTACAGAGAATTTGAAACTTGGGAGTACAATAGAACCTATCTTGAAAGACCACCCCATTGGGTGTTATAATGTGGTCTCCCAAGACAGGTGCTTTTTGATGACACTTTCAATTACATTGAAATATAAGACCTGCTGCCAGGAATATATGTTGTCTGTCAAGACAGGTGGTCTCTCATGGCAGTGGTCTCTAGACAGGTTTCCTTGTTCTTGAGAAAATCGGCCTCTAATATCTATGTTATTGATATATTCTGTGTTGCACCTGTCCAGCTAAACATTGTGTTGGATTGTTCCAGCTGTTGCAGGTAGACTTGCCTGGTGCAATGCGGAGGAAGGTCCAGAGACGGCTAGCCTGCAACCTGCATCAAGACGTGGTAAACCTCAATCTGGGTGAAAATGTGTACTAGCCAGACTGGTGCTTTCTGCGTTTACCATGGACTTCGTTTAGTGCAACTTTCAGACCGTGCGACGAAAGCTAAACCTTAAAGAATTTTCGTACAGTTCAGTGTGTTGAAAAACCACCTCATTGGCCTTAAAAATGTGATCTCTCTGGACATTTTGTTTCCTGGTAACAGGCTCAGGCTCAGTGATATATATCCTGGGCACTGATTCTTAAGATTGCTTTCACCATATACCTGTGAGTGGGTACTTGCACCCCCCCCACACACACACAAACACAAAAAAAAAAAGAAGGAGTGTTTCTAAGTGTTCTGAGTTTACTTGAAGTTTTAATCATAACCATGGTGTTTCAGTCATATTGCTTTAGTTATTTTTGATACGAGTCCTGTATAGATATCGTGGGCAAACCTGCATTATCATTATAGTGATAATAAAACAGCACGGCATGGTTTCAGATTATCTGCTGGTGGCCGACCGCTGTGGGCGAGGCTCAACCCTGGGCCCCGATGACTACTGACAGGGAGAGAGCCAACCTGGTGCTGCTCACTGCCATAGGGTCAGCATTTCACCTTTGTCTGGATTTGATAAAGAACATAAATATGCCGTATATATTGTAGAGTAGTCCTTCTCTAAATAAGGCCACCCTATTTGCCAAGAAATTGAAGCTACATGTGAGAGGTGGCCTGTGGCTACTAGGAGCAGTAAATACATACTTTGTACATATTATAGTAGCACCAGAGGTATTAGAGAGGTGGCCTCTATTGAGAGTGACCCAAAAAGACCACTTTTGTACATTTGTCTCTTTCATAACCTTAAGTAGATAAAGTGATTTTGGGATAATTAAAATTTGGTCCCAAATTGTAATATTTGCTGTACCGGGTATATCAATGCTAACATGTAGTTTGAAGAGGACCAGTTTTACGTACCGGGTACTATAAAATGCATAAAGCAATGTATTCTGACAGAAGTACCAGGACAGTCCGATTCCCAATTATATAGTCATTATCATCCAATATGTGGTAAGTGCCACACAGTGCAGTGAAAGTTTTCTGTTTCTGTACTTCCAGACCGAAGTTTGACATTCTGGCGTATACTCGGACAGACTGCGATCCGGTCTCCGTTAAATACAGGTATTCCAGAAATCCAACAGTATCTCATCTGTGGGTGGCAGGATGAGTGCGTTTAAGACAGTTTGTGGGTCGCAAGACATTTCTACCAAAACAAAATATCCAGTTTTCCACACACTGGTGGGTTTTAAATCAGCGGTCAGCAGGAATGTACTGTTTCCCATATATAGTACTGTAAATTCATTAATGTTTGCGAGGGATTTATTTGGCGAATTTCGCGACCCTCTTTAAATCGCACAAATAAATACCCCTCAAACATAATTCATGTACCTATACAACTAACAAGACCTAACCTAACCGCAATTATTAATCCCTGCAAGCATGGTTTTGTCTCAAAAACCCAAACATTAATCCCCGCGAACATTAATGAATTTACAGTATTGGCTTGAAATTTATTGATGGCTACATCCTAAAATTCCTAGCCTATATGTTATACCGGTATTTCACTATATGCCCTGTAGTTTTGTTCCAGCCTGAAGCAGCCTCAGCAGATACTGAGTGTGGAACAGACCGCAGGGCCTGGTGGAGAAATCCACGTCTATACAAACACGTACGAGTTCAACAGAACTAAGGTACATAACTCACTTTGTGGGCTCCGAAGGCTGCTTGTGGCTGTTTCAAAACGTTTTTCATATACAGATATTAAGTTACATTTGTATGCTTTAAGGAAATAAGTTACACACAGGCTCTCATTAAGTAAACCCCCCAAAAAACAGGGACTTACCCAGGTGTTTTCAGGTCCATGTATTTATCATTTACATGTGATTTCAAACACTAAATTGTACTAAAAGAACTAAATGTTTAACATTTACATTTACTAAGGCTATATAGAAAAGTTATAACTCACAGAGTTCCCCCCCCCCTGTCCTCCATTGACCCCCTTCATTAGCTACAAGTTGTAAACATGGTAAATATTTTTGACCAATGTCCAACATAAGCTGCTTCTTGATACAGGCTTTTTTCTCTATTAAGATGTGACTGATAAGCTGTTGTTTTTGTTGGTCTTTTCAGATCCAGAAAGTGACCACAGCCACTATACCACTGAGCAGTAAGTAATAACATACCACTGAGCAGTAAGTAATAACATACCACTGAGCAGTATGTAATAACATACCACTGAGCAGTAAGTAATAA
>JAAUYG010064104.1_pt1 | contig 10978 bp, 7 predicted proteins | sample 7278091 | NCBI WGS metagenome assembly JAAUYG01 (sample SAMN14350201, study PRJNA611818) | marine sediment metagenome | isolation source: surface marine sediment (0.6m) | place: French Polynesia: Moorea | collected 2018-08
CTCAAAATGTCAAAAATCCAAAACAGTACTTTTGTCGGGAAATTCAGAAAAAAATTGAAAGGATTCAAAAGTGATTTGAGGGAGGAGTAGCGTTTTGAAATTTTGGCTCCCATAGGGTCCCATGTTAACGAAAACGAAAAAAAAATCCTAAAAAATCAAAAAAAAAAAAAAAAAAAAATAAACGGCGGGGTATATGGCACAGGGGAAGCCACAACTGAAATTTGAAAGAAATCCGTGGATTAAGTTCAGATATAATTGCGACACGGACGGACGGACGGACGTCCGGACGACGGACGGACGACGGACAAATTTCGATTTAATGAGCTCTGCTGACATAGTCAAGCAAAGCTAAAAATGGTCTGGAGATATTGTGAATAGTTATCTTTCCACAAAATTTGGCGTTAAATTCCTTGATAGTTTCTGAAAGAAAGCCTTTCACAGACGGAGGACGATAGAAGGACGCCCGCGTCAAGGCATTAGCTCTGCTGACACAGTCAAGCTGAGTTTAAGAAATTGTTAAAGATCAAAAATTCAAAATTTGAAAAATGGCCTGGAGATATGGTAGACAGGTACCTTACCACAAAATTGGCGTTAATTCACTTGGTGGTTTGTGAGAACACGTGTTTTACTGATGGCGGACGGACGATGGATAGACGACGGACGACCTCGCCACAGCATTCGCTCTGCTGACACATTCAAGCACAGCTAAAAGCTAGTGAGGTGACGTATAGCAAAGTTGCCACAAAATGTAGCCTTAATACTGCGGGCGGTTCTTGGAAAACGCATTTTACAGGACAAACATCTCGTTTCATATCATTACCTCAGACTGTTGTGTGTAATACACACAAGGAGAGCTACAAATGGTGGATAACTACATGTAGCTTTGCACAAAATGTGACACTAACCTGCTGGCACAGCCAAGTAGAGCTTTTTAATTAACAGTAACATTTTAATTTGTTTGAAGACTACTTGTAGGTTTACGTAAAATTTCAACAAAATCACAATGTGGCACTAATCCGCTGACACATTCAAGTAGAGCTAAAATTTTAACTTTTGTATCCTACGGAAAAAGTCAGTAAATGTCAATAGACAATCTCATCCTCCTGATGGGATGTTCCATTTAAAACCAGCCATTACGAATGCATATATAACAAGAATTAAGACTTTTTCAAAAACACAAAGCCCAAAGTAGTTTAGGGCTGCAAATCTGTTGCACTTTTTCATTTAGGGCAATACAAGTACTTTCTTCAAAATACTCTTATTTCCCTAACGCAATATTATGACTACTGCCAATGCATGTACACTTAAGTTACTTACCCGTCTGTTGTGTTTTGACCTGGAGTTTTTCAGACAGAGGCCCATTGCCTTCTGCTGTGTACGCCAAGACGCTGAGGGTGTAAGTTTGGTTGCTAAGGAGGTTGCCTATAGTGGTGAAATGGGTGTTCTCTTCATTGTGTAATGTCCACAAAGACATCGGAGATTCTGGGTTCAGGGTGTAATAGACACTATAGCCCTGGAAATACACCCACAATGTGTATAGGCCGGGGGAGGGGGGTGAATCAGGCTTATAGTCGGCTTTCAACCCCTAATGGTCATATTACCGACTGCAAGTTGAATTCGGTGGTGTATGAAGGTGTATGCGTGGTGATTTAATGTGGACCTGTCTTGTTTGGGCCGAACGATCTAGGGTCGACAATTTTTGGGTGCCAAGCCACCGATTCAATTCCGCCACAGGTGAGCAAAAAGGAATCACTCATCTGCCATTTATACTGACTTCAAGCCGCCCAGTCGGATGCCTAACTCATATGCGCCAAGCTGCTCCCATTTTTTACGCCTTTGGTGTGACACGTTCGGGGATCGAACCCCGGGATCCCGCACCCCGAGGGGACGCTCTAACTACTATGCTACGCGGAGGCGGTACAATGTGTATAGGCGTTTAGTGTATCAAACAAAAAAACAAATGCTTTCAGTCATAATTAAATTGCACACACTGCAGCCTGAAGGTGTCAATATTATTTTATCTGATGCAAGTTTACCTCAACCGCTCTGTCTCTGAACAACAGGTGATGAATCTTAATGTCGGCATGTCGTGATGTCTGAGTTTAGCTTACTATAGCAACATTAATTGTTTGCCCAATATTTTTTTTAACACAACCCATTTTTCAAATAAAATATGACAGGTACTTGTCCGCTCCATTGTTTATGCGGGCAGACCATGATCATGATGCTGTCAAACTCGATTATCACTTCAAGCTGCCATCTACATATAAGTATATACATATAGGTGATAGAATCTAAATGCCTCTCCAATATACACTGCTCAAAACATTGAAGGGATCAGACTTTCAAAGCCATGTATTAATTGGGAAACATTATTCCAGATTGTAGTCCTGTTTAGTCGAATTATTCTGCTTGATAATGCAGTTGTGGCAGAAAAAAAAATTAGCAAAACTGTATTTTTTACATAACCCAGAGGGGGATCACCCCCAAAACACAATTGTATCAGAGCCATTGCGATCATGACCTTTATCCTTTCAAACACGTTCAAACACTATAACACTATTTATTTTCAAATCAGTAGCTGGTATGGCCACTAATTTGGCAATGAAAGACGCTAAATTTGCTCCCTTAAAGGTTTGGAACTTTGCCCCCTTACATGTCTTTATTATGCTATGCTAACTTTGATCCCTTAAATATTTTTACCAGTATATTTCTCAGACAGAATTAAGTTTCATGTGTGAAACATAGTCATCATTTCTCTAGGTTGTTCCATTCAGTTCAACCGCGACTCTGCCCACAAATCTGCCTGTGACTCCACCCCCAAACCCTGATCACCGTGTCTCCAACATATCTGCCCTCTACTCTGTCCATCTCTGCTCCTGACTATGCCCCTGATCAAAAGAGTCTCCGCTCACATCGCTGCCAATGACTATGCCGTCTACTCTTATCAAATGAGTCTCCGCTCACATTTCTCTACCTGGCTTTGCTATGCACTCTCATCAGCCATGTCTCCGCCCACAGTTCTTCCAATGGCTCCGCCTGTCCACTCTGATCAACCATGTCCCCACCCACATACATGTAGCTGTGCCTGACTCCGCCCCGTCACTCTAAAGAACTGTGACTGCCCACATATCGGCCTCTGGCTCCGTCCCTTCACTCTTCAACTGTTTCCGAGCACATCTCTGCCTCGGACTTTGCCCCTCTCTGCTCTGATCAACCAAGTCTCTGTTCACATTTTTGCCCCCCCCCCCCCGGCTCTGCCCATCTACTCACCTGAATGACCCCATTTGGTATTTTAGGCTCCTCCCACCGTACCACAACAGCACTAGAGTTGATCGATCGAGCTTGGACGTTCTCTGGTGGACTCCCTGGAGCTGGAAACAGGGTATTCCAGACATCTGGAGCTTAATGACAGTGTACAGTGCTAACTGATTCAGAGGCTATAAACCAAATATCAAATCTATCATTTTATTTAAAGAAAATTTCATTTACAAAGGAACTAACTTTCCGAGTGCCGTAACAGGGAGGTCATAATATTGAAGTCAGTTATTACTGTTGCAGTAAGCACTTCCCAAACATGAGGACGTTAACATTACGCTTAATCTCTAAAATTTACTTTTACGTTGCGTACATCTTGCATTACAATAAATATCCTGAAATCAGACTTGGAATCGCTAAAATCACATGAAATATATGTCAATAAATCCTTTTGCAAGGTTTATCACAACTGGGAAATACGTTAGTTACTGGCAATAGAACGGACATAACGGTAAACAAAGGTATACAGGCCTTCATGATCCATAAACAATCAATACTCGGCAGCATTTAATACAGTGAAACCTGTCATTAAGATCACCTGAGAAATAGGGACAACCTGGGAATTAACGACAGCTACTTCAGTCCCTAGGTCTATCCACTACATAGAATGGGCCTGAGAAATAGGACGACCTCAGAATTCAGGACAGTTTTTGACAGTCCCTTGGGTGTCTCTAATTCTCAGGTTCCACTGGAATTAGGCACTCTCTACATGAAAATTAATAGATCAGGCAAAGTACAGACCACATCAAGAATACTGAGTTGTTCAGTAAATAAGCATGCTATTAAGGTTGACAGGCATATAACCTTAGGCAAAGTGTCTGAAGTTGACATATGACTTCCCACATATGAAATCCTATTAGTATTCAATAATAACACTATTCTTTTTTGAGAAAGGGTTTAAATATCAGTCACCTTGAATTTGGCCTTTCAAGGCCACCAATTACCAATCTTATGACACATTTATACTCCCTGCATACGACTTCCTATTAGGGTTGAGTAGTAAAAAAATAATATCTTTTACAACTTTTGTTGACTCCAATGTAAAGGTTTCAGAATGATATAAATAGTTCTTACACATGGCAAATCGTCAAGCAGCATGCGACAGCTAGATGTACAATCTCATAAAGCTTTGGTGTCACTGAACAAATGTCACCACACTCACCACTAGCCAATATGACATGGATGTCCATTTTGTCACAAGTCAAATCTTTGGAGGCATGTGACCATGGAAATGAAGCATCTTATAAGTGATCTATAAGGAGCTTGATCATGCTGTATAATTGTTTGCTTAGTGGTAAAACAGATAGGGCACTAAGCTAGAATTACACGATAACAAGATAACAGGCAGTCATTTAACTGCTTCCCATTGTTAGTGCCAGGAGCTAGGTATGAGAATGCCTATGTTTGTAACAAGCCATGCAAAATTACCCATATTGCAACACTAGATATATCCAGAACATTCTTAGAGTCTATTGTAAAAAGTCTAGTAGAAAAGACTAGTAGAAAATGGCTATGATAAATACTGGCAGAAATAGCATTTAGTTGCAGGCAGAGTTTTGATGTTAAAGAGGAATTTTTTTTTACAATACCTGACACAGGCTGTAAGCAGCGATACTGTATAGTGACACTATCAATGGTGTCTGCTTTAAACAGACTTGCCGGACACCACATGGACCCACCGACACGAACGTCCACATTATTGCATTGGTACCTGCCATCACACTTGTTTATAATATCATCGTAATAGCCCGCATCTACTTGTGCCACTGACAAGGTGCACTGGACATGTCCATCCACATCTCTAAACCAAGCCCCCATTATGTCAATCTGCGTTGGCATTGGGCAAATGAGGTCATCAAATGTTCCAACGTCCTTTGTGATGTTTCGCGGAGCTTGAAAAAATAGACGTAAATAAGACTTTAAGATTCTTTTGCTAAAGTTGCAGCAACTCACTGTATGTACAACAGTACCCCATTCAATGTTTGCACGAATATGTTTTGTACATTGCGATGGGCACAAGAGGGTAGAGTTACTAGTTAACAATAAGGGTTAATTAACCGAAATAGATTGACTCTTCAAACTCTAGCAATGCTTTTCAACTTTCCAGAGGCGAGGCTCTGTTTAGATACAAATTGTTGCCAAACTACGAAAAGATGATCTTATTAAACTTTTAAATGGTAAATATTATTTTAACAATACCTAATTTAATTTATTATTTGCCACAAGCATTTTAGTTTAAAACGTCTTAAGACTACGGTGGCTGATACTCGTCTCGTATTATTTTTTTCTGGAATTAGCACCACGTCGCGAATACAAGACAGTGCTAACATTTACAACGCTTTTTTAAATATTAGCAACGCGTTTGAAACATTTAAAACGCATTTTAAATATTAGCAACGCGTTGGAAACATTAACAACGCGTTTTGAATATTAGCAGCGTCTTTTGTTTCAAACGCGTTGCGAATGTTCAAAACACGTTTGTAATATCCAAAACACGTTGCTAATGTTTCAAACGCGTTGCGAGTATTTAAAACACGTTGCTAATATTCCAAAGGCGTTACAAATGTTTCAAACGCGTTGTGAATATTCAAAAATACGTTTCAAATGTTCCAAATGAGTTTCTAATATTTAAAAATATTTAAAACGCGTTTTAAATGTTTCAAGCGCGTTGCAAATATTCAAAACACGTTGTTCATGTTTAAAAAGCGTTGCGAATATTCAAAACAGGTTTCAAATGTTGCAAACGCGTTGCTAATATTAAAACACGTTACGAATGTTAGCACTGGCTTATATTCGCAACGCGTTGCCAATTCCAGAAACAAAATAATACGGGGCAAGTATCAGCCACCGTATAAGACTAATAGAGAAAAGCTGTGATAAATTTCGAATGGTAGGATTTAGTTGCAGGCAGAATTTTGATGTTAAGGAGAATTTTTGTACAGTACCTGGTGGAGACTGTAAGCAGCGATAATGTATAGTGACGGTATCAATGGTGTCTGCATTAAACCGACTAGCCGGACACCACATGGACCCACCGATACGAACGTCGAGATTGCTGCATTGGTACCTGCCATGACACTTGTTTATAATGTCATTGTAGTAGCCACCATCTACTTGTGTTACTGGCAGCGTGCACTGGACAAGTCCGCTTTCATCTCCAAACCAAGCCCCCATTATGTCAATCACTGTTCTCACTGGGCAAGCGAGGTCATCAAATGTTCCTTGGTCCTTGGTAATCTTTCGCAGGGCTTGAGGGTGTGGACGTAAATAACACTTTAAAATTCGTTTGCTAAATTTGCATAGTAGCTCAGTGAATCTGAAACAGTATGTCACATGTCTTATTGTCGCATGCACCATTAGTTAAAATGAGCAAGTCTTTCCAAAAAATAACTGGGACTGTGGCTCAGAAATATCTTCATTTGACATTTCTGAGTAACGTCCTTGAAAGGGACTCGGATAAGACATCAAAAAACAGATAAGGGATCAGTCTCTTGAGTCTCTCTGTTTGTCTTATCTGAGAGCTAGAGGTCCCCGTCTTACAGCAGGACCTAGAAATAAACAAGAAATCAGCCTAGTTATTCAAATTCAGTATACTGATATAACTTCTAGATTGCACTTAATGGTACCAAGATCCATCTCTTTTCTGACCTACAGTAGTTTGTAGTGGGGATACAAACAGAAGTATTAAAAGCTTCGAAACACTTATTGATGCCTCTACGATCATGCTTAACCGCATAAAAAAGGTTATTTGTCATATTTATTTAATAGGGAGTTTTTGGCGCCACACATAGTATGAATAATCGGTTCCATTCGGAAGCCAAACTACCTCGGTAATATGTCTACCTTTTAGCCAATCATATTGCGACAAATAAAAGCTCCGCGAATCGTGAGATGTCCCTGTTTTCGTGCCTTTATCCTTCTTTCGGGTATCTTCGGAAAATTTTCCCGCCAAGGGGTTTAAGTCAATACTATTCATGGCAGAATATTAATTTAATTTCGATTTAATTTCATACCCTCTATAGAATAAACCGTCTTCATTCATATATAAATAAATCCAAATGGCTGGAAAAATAACAATTTGTCACAATTTTTTCATTCAATCGTTTCTAGTCATGATGATGGAATAGATTAGTTTAGCGTTGTAAATTATATATGAAACAAAATCCTCAGCTCACAAGTACACAATATAATGAACACTGCCTTATATTTGCAACATTAGTATATACCCGGAAAGATCTCCACATACTTTACCATTCGGGTGATCATGCAAATATGTAGCTATATTGTACTATGATGTTTGCTATATTGAATGCCCACCCCATCCCGCTTTTCAGCCAATAGCAGAAGCACATATGGTCTAGTAAATCTTTTGTTTATTCCGTTTGCGCCTTCAAGGTCTGGACTGTCGCTATATATGCCTTGCAGGCACGGAAAGGAAAACCAGCCAATGCAAAGGCTGCGAGAAAATTGTCTTTTTATTACAATGCTACTAAATATAATTTAACATGAATTTAAAGTGAAGTGGAAGGTATAATATAATAGTGTTATCGCACTTGTTCAACGATTTGTGTATGCAGCTGCATTCCGAACTCACAAGTTCGTCTGGAGTGTGAGTCTGTTCATGCATACACAAACAAATCATAGAACTCCTGAGATAACCCTTAAATATCAGTTTACGAATGACTTTACACACGCTACAGTATAGCGGTTGGGACGATTCATTTTCAGTCATTATAGTAGCCACGGAAACGTCCAGAGTCTATATTCATTTTCTTCGTACTAAGAATGGTGATTCAAAGGAGATACTGAAGATAGTTTCGTGAAAACTTGTGATTTCTCAAAGACTATAAACTATGTTCTCGTCCCAGTAATGTGTTGGACCACCATTATATGGCTCTCCAAAATTACATTAGTTTTACCTCTAATAGAAGTCAACATACACGAACAATCTTGAGATACCATGAAACAGAATTTCAACTCATTTTCAAAGACTCTCTCCACCCCCCACCCCCACCCCCGGGGGATAACATTGGGTATCACTATTTCTCATGAACCTCTCCAGAAGGCAACACTAGCTTACTCTCTTTAAGAGTGTTTCGGTCAGCCATTGCTATTACAGAGCTCGGCATGTATGAAAGATAATCCATGTCACCTCTCGCCAGAGGTAGAGTCATAGCACTCCTCGTTGTTTTAGGCTGTTGTGGCTCTATATCAGCTCGGGGGACACTACACCATCTTCCACATACTAAGAGCTGGCGATCTTTAAATTTTAAACTCTGTCAATGCGTTTCAACTTTTCCGAGCTGACGCACCTTTAAGTTATAAATTGTTGCCAGAATACAAAAAGATAATCTTGGTAAATGTCATTAAGGTTTAACATATTATATCACAGCATAAATTTATCATTGTGCAGAAGTCTTAAAGTGTTAGTCTGAAAAGTCTAGTAGAAAAATCTTTCATAAATACTGAGATAGGTAAGATTTACTTGAAAGCAGAGTTTTGATGTACAGAAATTTTGTACAGTACCTGGCGGAGACTCTAAGCAACGATACTGTATAGTGACAGTATCAATGGTGTCTTCTTTAAAGAGACTTGCCGGACACCACATGGACCCACCGACACGAACGTCCAGATTGTCGCATTGGGACCTGCCATAGCACTTATTTATAATGTCATCATAATAGGCTGCATCTACTTGTGTGACTGACAGAGTGCACTGGACACGCCCGTCAGTATCTCCAAACCAAGCCCCCATTATGTCAATCTGCGTTGGCATTGGGCAAGCGAGGTCATCAAATATTCCTTGGTTCCTCGTCATGTTTCGTGGGCCTAGAATGAGAGGACATGCACAACAGTTCAAAATGTATTTTTGCTAAATTTGCATAGTAACTGAATATAAAACAGCATCTTACATGTCTTATATCTCATTTAATTTCACATTATTTGATTAACTGATAGTAAACAAAGGGAAGAGATAGATGTAGTTAAAATGCAAATGGTTCTGGTATAAACCAGAAACAGTAGTTAGTTTCAGTGTGTGGAAAATGTTTAGGTTTGCATGGTTTTAAATATGATCTTATTACTTTTCATGCTTTTGCAGATTGTTAATCAGTAAAGCAAGTAATTTATAAACATAAAATATGAACCTAACTTACCTCCAGGAAACATGACCAATTGTGTATGTTTAACATGACCATTTCTTTAACTTGAGGTCAATGTATGCAAGAGTATCTGAATGCTTGACACTTTTCTAATGTACAAAACTGCAGCAAAGTCATATGCACGAGAATCACAGGCTTGAGCTGGGAATTTCATGCATACAATCTGCATAACTGGAAAACCAAGGAAACGAAGTCTGCCCCTTGCAAATATCACCCGTGGTATTTCACAATAAAGTTTATCTTGATTTTAACTTTGGATTTTTTTTATTTTATTATTGTGTGCTCTAACCGATACCTATATTGCCAAAATAAATTGTCATGTGACAAAAAAAAAAGAATTCCAAAGGCCTTGACACTCTGCTTGATGCAGCACTAAATACAAAGAGTACACCAAAATAGCCCCCAAATTACATTAAATGCTATAAGTTCAATGATACCCCATTATGTTTTACTACTGTCCAGGACCCAAATTTAAGTTAATTTTGCTCCACAGTCCCAATGCAGGCTCCACATAACCCAAAATGACGTCAAAATGACATTGCATGTTACAAGGTCAAGATATACACCTTTTTTTCACTAGTGTCTTTGAGTCCTAAATTGTAGTACGTTTTGCTTTACAGACACCGGTTTTTGAGTTAACGGAGACATGCATGCGCATTAAATGACCGCAAAGTGACCTTGGACACAACAAGGTCAAAAGTACCTCTCATATATACCATCCGAGTCCCAACTTTCAATCATTTTCCCCTACGGTCTGCTGTTTTGAAGAAAGTTTGAAAAGAGTGCACAGAATGACCTGGAAACAGGCCTGGGCGATTACATGCTCAATGTCATCGATTATGATTACAATTACCTCTTAGCAGTGTGATTACGATTACGATTATGATTACACAGTTTAGTAAAGTAATCAAATACGCTCACGATTACATGACAAAAGTATTCAATTACAATTATGATTACAATAAAACTGGCCTGCATTTAATCATCCGTTATAATATTTTTAATTTTAATATTATTTTCTCTCGACTTTTACTACAACCTTTCAAAAACCAATGAGCATGTGAATTATGACAAAAAGTATAATCTTCTCGTCAATGCACTACTATTATTACCGCCACAATGCATTGTCCTGCTTAAAAGGACACCTATTCTATCGGTGCTCGGAAAGAAAGTAACAGGAAAAAAAGTAACAGATAAAAAGTAACAGTTTTGGCCAGGAAAAAAGTAACAAGCAATAAAAGTAACAGCCATCTTAGGCCAAGCGGAAAAAAGCAACAGTATCCTGCAAACTACTATGAATGGAAAGTATACTTCTGTGACTGTAATGCGGATAGTAATGAGTAGTTATCACTTTGTATGAGTCATTTGTCCAATAGTTAATAAATAGTGAATTTTCAACATTTATTGTCATGCAGTTTTCTCACATGTACTAACACGTATCCACGTGTCCATATATATTCACATGGTCCACTTTCACATGGTAATAATACACCTATGGC
>JAAUYG010065780.1_pt1 | contig 10978 bp, 6 predicted proteins | sample 7278091 | NCBI WGS metagenome assembly JAAUYG01 (sample SAMN14350201, study PRJNA611818) | marine sediment metagenome | isolation source: surface marine sediment (0.6m) | place: French Polynesia: Moorea | collected 2018-08
GTGCTTTAAACAATGCATGGTTAGGGAAATACTGGTAAGAAGCCCAAAGTAATAGTACCGGTAATAGTAATAGGGATGCAAGTAATAGTAATAGATTTCCCAGAGCTTACCAGTAATAGTAATAGTAATAGGACTGTGAGTAATAGTACTAGGCTAGTAATAGTAATAGTTTCAAAGTAATAGTTTAACAACCCTGGTTTCAGTATTCCAGAAATATAACAAGAATGCTTTTAGTCCATTCATATTTGGTAAGGTATGCGACAGCTAGACCAATAGCCAATCTACGATAGTTTGGAGAGCCTACGTCATGTAACCATGTGGTTTACATGGTTTAGCCAGACAGGTTCAGTCTAAAAATTATCCTAGATTGCAGGCATTCAGGGGCTTCCCACCCTAAGATGACCACTCTGGATCTTACAATAAAGTTTAGAATAATCCTCCGACACTTCTCTCAGGTTTATATATTTCAAGTGCAGTTAGGTCATATATAAAATCATATGTATGGCCTTACATCAGTGGTAGGATACGGGTACTATTACTAAGTGGTAATTACACCGACTTGCAGCTTGCTATTTGGATGGAATTGCGTCATACTAATCCATGTAATTACCATATAATAAGCTTCTGGGGGCATGCATACCTGGAATTAGAATAAACATGAAACTATTGTGGGGGCAGTGCCAGACTGTCTTAGAAAATTGCCAGAGGGGGTTGCTCAAGTTTCCCTTGTACAATTACTTTTCCAATTACTAGGAATATGTAGGAATACAGCGGTCCCTCTCTTAAAGGACACTCTCTAGAGACAACACTCCTCTTAAGAAATGAAACAAATTCTTGGCAGCAAATACTTTGAAAGCATGTGATGCTCCCTCTCACCAAAGGACACCTCTCTAATAAGGGCAGAATTGTCTGGCAAAAGGGGTGTCCTTACATGTATTAGAGGGGGACTACTGTATGAAGATTTTTTTTTGCTTCGGTCATGGTACATGTACCTGTCATTGTACAGACAGTGTTAAAACTGGTTAGAGTTTCTGGTGACAGATTTGGTTTTAGCTAACCAGAGATGATCTTCTGGGTCACGTTTCTGCCAGGATCATGATGATAGTGCTATAAGTTGTGGTCTCTGAACTTATTAACTCAGCTAGCATGGTATTGGAGTGGTCTCTTTGAGAGTTTGTCAGTGGGAATTTCTAGCTGAATTAAATCTGCCCTTAATTTATGTGATCTACCTTACGTTTGTTATCATATTATATGTCTAAATATTATACCACCTTCTAGAGTTATATATCACTCAATCTAATGATACACAGCGTATTGACCATGTTGACAGCAGTGCTCTTTGAATCCGGTGACGTTGGTGAGATGTTAATTGCTGTCATGGAAGCTTGTAAGCCATTTGGCTCTGGGGGGAATATCATAAATGTGGGAAGACCCATGAGTATGGGAAGGAACTTCTCAGAGTGACCTGGCTTCCTCACTGTGCCTGGGAATTATGATGAAACTGACAGCTACCTAGGCCATGATCCTTGCTTGGTCCAACAGCCTCTTTGCTTCCCCTGTCTCGGAGTCTCAGCTCTCTTTCTCTCAGCTGGGTCTAGGGACTTCAAGCTGGGGACATAAAGCTTTAAGTTAAGACGCATGAAAACGGATGACTTAACCGATTTGCTGGACCTGATTCCAAGGTCGTATGCATGAGATAAATTGACATGAAAGATTCATGAGGTTCTTTTTACATATTCACATGTGCAGTTACAGCCAAACCCTATATAGCACAATTGTTAAACAGTTCTTCCACATGGTGGTCACTGGCTCAGGGGATTGGATTGCCATCCGGAATACCAGTTCTTGACATTAAACAAAAATACATCACTGAAACCTCTGAAGAAGACCAGAGGTGGCTGAAAGTTTCAAAAGAGCTACAGCTACAGGGTCTTAGTAACAGAGAAAAGTCTTCATGCCATAGACATGATAAATATATTATATCTCATCTGCATGTGATCTTTAAATCTAGGAAGACTTTATCGGTGGCCATGGCAATGTGGTCTTGTATATACAGTTACATTTGTAACATAATTAAAGATCCAAATATGTACTTACATGTATAAACGTATATTGCACTTGTCACTTTTAAAGTAAACTGATAAATTACCCGTGTTCTGCACCTCCTCTAAGTAAGTTGGAATCAGCTTACCATTTCTCATTACTTAATCCACATGCTAACTGTAAAAAATAGAAATGTTCGCATGGAATTTATTCCAGGAATTTTGTCAGTTGACTCGTAAGCATAATCACAAACTTTAATTTATGCAATGGTCAAAAAAATGAATGAAAAAAAAAAAAAAAAAGTAACTTTCACTACCAGTGTTGCTACTAATGGCAGGAACCTTAATTTCCCACACACATGTCCTTGAGGTGATCGTAATATGCAATTACGTGCTTGTCGAGAACCTCATAAAATAAATCAAGTTTTAAAAAAAAACCAAAAAAAAAACCCACACACATGTCCACGCTTCAAAAACGCGAACATTAATTCGTGCAAAATTTCTACTCTAATGGTATATAATAATATGGTGAGTTGTGTCTAACCCTCGGAGTTTCAGCCAGCATGAGAATTATGTCGGACTATTTATACATAATCCTTGTCTGGCCGGTCGTGCTGGCTGGAGATAGCTTATTAGCCTCTACCCGGTGGCCTGTTGATGGGAATTTCTCAAACGAGGAGGTGTCAGGCCAAGTTTGACACATCTTTGTGGCCGCCTGTTAAGGTGGCTGATGCAGCACGGAAGCAACCATACAAACGCTTCCTTGACACGGAGACCTCACCTGCTGGCTTCCTGGCCGGGACCCAGCCTTTCCTATATAAATCACACCTCACCCTGGCTGCCGATTTCAGTGATTTCAGGCGGTGGCTTTTATCTGTGCCTGCGGCTGCCAGCTCTGCGGTCCCTCACCCTCTGTCCAGGGCCATTACTTCATGTATGCAAATCACTGCTTTGCTATTAAAGATCATCCTTAGCTCCTTTTGTGGGCTAACAAAAAATCCATATCTGTCCCACGTCAGCCGTGTCTTGGAGGGAATCAAGTGAACTCGCCCTCTCAGATGAGATGACCCCCTAACCCTCAAATCTTTGAGATGATCTGCCCCCCCAGTTAGGTGCTTTCTGAGCATGTTTATTGAAGGGGTTTTGCCCAATTAGCTGAATTTCAAAATGTTTGTAACCCCTAAATTGAAATCAAAATAAAATTTGGCGCAAACAGCCAAAATTCCCATGGAAATACTATTTTTATCGCATGTTGACAGTTTTACATAACTATATGTATACATAACATGCATAATGTGGTTTGATGCAGTATCAAACCGAGGAATCTATTTTCAATATTTTTTCAAACGATATCTTTACTATCAATGATAGTAAAGAAATCGTTTGAAAAAATATTGAAAATAGATTCCTCGATCAAGCCATATTTTGTCCCTTTTTTGAAACATCTGAAAACCGTTATCATTGCTAACATAATTAGCATGATTAGTGGGGCGGGCCGTGTACACAATTTTAGAGCGGGTTGTCTCAGGGGGCAGATTAACCATACACCATCTTGGGGGTCCACTGGAAATCGCTAGGATCCACAACATGCAGAATAGTATGCACTTGTAATAGAATACATAGTACAATGTACGTTTTCTGTGATAGTATCTACCAGGTAAAAGTAGATTTACATTTATCGCGTTTATGGCTTCAGAGGCCAAATTTGGCCCACATGCATTAGCTGCCAATACATACAGGTCTTGCAGAATACTTCCAATACTTGGCGTAAAGCAGTTATATTACAAACACACAGAACACACATGTGATTAATATGTGCACTCTCAGGTACTGTAGTAAATTTATGGGCTGCTTTAAACAAAAATGAAATACCTAAGGTTCTTTAGAATTGCTTGAGGTACGTGTATCCTGCACCATACATGTATGTAGATCAATAAATACTTTTGAAATATCAATACGCAATAGTATGTATAATGCATATGATTCGATCATTCATATTAAATGTGTTTACGTAGGCCAGGTAAGTCACTCACTGACCTTTGTCTTTCTGCAAAGAGGATGAAGAAGATAAGAAATGTTTCTAACAAATTGTAGTCTTTAATATACACTGATATAAGATACACAAACTGTGAATCTGCAATAAGGGCATGCTGAATTATTTCCTGCTTCCTGTCCCTGCATGTGCCATGTCATTTCGTGAGCCTCCAAGGAATTTTTGTTTTCAATTTCTTCATAAAAGAGTAAAAAGTTACTGGGTATGCCCACCTCTAAAATTATAAAGCAAAACTATACTTTTCATTTTCATTGCAACTGGTGAGAAGTTGCCTTATTTGGGCATGAAACTTGGCCATTGGCCAATTGCCAGAAGTTTCACATATACTCTCTTTCTACCCCAGGGGGTCAAAATTGAGCTTATTTTCACTCTACGGTCACTCTGCGGTTTCACTCAGCGGTTTCTGAGAAACGGGCTGATTTCCAAAATTGCCATATTCGGGCATGAAACTTGGCCATTGGCCAAAGTTCCAAAAGTTGCATAATATATCCTCTTTCTACCCTTAAGGGTCGAAATTGAGCTTATTTTCGCTCTATGGACAGCGGTTTCCGAGATATGGGCCAATTTTCAAAATTGCCATTTTTGGGCATGAAGCTTGGCCATTGGCCAAAGTTCCAGAAATTCTACATGATAATACCTGAACTACCGCCAAGTCCTAAATTTCACTCTGTTTTGCTCTACCATGTTGTCTACGGCTGCCCATTTCGAAGATGCATGCATTGGCAATTTTGCATTTCCTGATAGGGCACAATGTTCAATTTGAATCTTTTTTAGAAAAGTTTAAAAAAAAATTCCAAGAATTTTTATATGCCATTGTTACAGGGAACATTGAGAAAAAGATTGGTGGAAAAAGAATGAAAACTGTAGGAGGTGTAGGGTTTTGAAATTTCCACTCCCATAGGGTGGTAGGGTCCCATGTTAAGGAAAATTTCAATCTTGTTTAAAAAATTTGAAATTTCAAAATTCCTATTTAGAAGCAAGTTTTCTGAGGACTGTCACAGAGAATATGTTAGAAAAAGTTTGGTTGAAAAAGAATTGTAACTGTAGGAGGAATAGCGTTTTGAAATTTTCACTCCCATAGGGTCCCATATTAACGAAAATGAAAAAAGTTTCATTAAAATTCAAAAATCCAAATTTTTTTTTAAAACAGAAAAGTGGTATGGAGATATGGTGGATAGCTACCTTTCCATAAAATTTGGCATTCATTTGCTTGACGGTTTCTGATAAAGCGCGTTTTACGGACGGACAACGATGGAGGACGATGGACGACAGGTGCCTGCGCCACAGCATTAGCTCTGCTGACACAGTCAACCAGAACTAAAAATGTAGTGGCAGGTGTGTGTTTGCATTCCCCTGTCAGACTACCAGATTTACCCAGTGTACAGGCTCAGAGTACAGTCTGCCAATTTGCGATGTTGCAATACAAGAGCCTGCATACACATACCGTATAGAACATGTAAAATGCATGACGTTTGTCATTTACATCAGACATTTAGATGGTTGCATCAGACATTTACTAGTAGATGGTTGCACTTGTACTGTTTTTTTTTTTTTGCTGATTTGAAACTGCATACATGAAAACTAGGTAATCTTTCTATGCATAGAAAATGCTATCAAAGCCTATCTAAAATATTTCCGACTCCTGAATATCTTACTTCCTTAAAGGCGTTGGTGACAGACAGACCGAAGCTCCCAGACTGGGGTTGCTGGGGGTTGTGTCACAGAGCCACTGGCTGTAGGTAGAGCATAGGAAAAGGAAGCGAGGGAGAGGATGAAATGGGAGTGTTGCCATGGATTGGAAGGACAAGCAATTTGGAAAACCAGGGCAGGAGTGAGCCGCGAGCATTTGAGCGAGCTCATCTTGCCCATTCTGGCGGTTCCCTGATTGAGTTTCCAACACTGGGGAGACGGCTGCTGGCATGTGCATTCACAGCTTTGGATTGGGCTAGGTGTTGTTAATCATTGCCACCTAATGATTGTTGCCAGCGTGGGTCCAGACAGGATTGTGTGGCGGAGGTTCAGCTGGCAGATATGAGCCCCAGAAGGACAGCTCTGACGTCAGCTCAAGCTCCCCCCTCAACCCCCACCCCCCTGATGACCGTGTCAGCTAGGCAAAGGTTGCAGGGCCCTAGTCAAAGCTGCTGGGGCAGTGGGGTGCTCCCACTCTTGACTTACGGAGGTGGAGACGTACATGTAGCTTGTTACCGCCTGGCCGCCTGTCACCTAGGAACCTGATGCACCGGCAGGCACCTTTTAGGCAATCTCATAGATTGGATAAGCTCAGGAGACCAGGTTTCACGGGCTCAACAGCAGCCAGTGGTAATTGGCCGGGGGTGTCTATATGGGGGTTGAGCTGGTCAGACGTTCTTCCTCCGCCTAGTGTTTTCTTGACAAATTGGACTGATACAATGCGAGAGAGCCTATAGTGATACGAATAAATCACACATGTACGCAGTTGGTCCCTGGTGTCTAACTAGCACCAAGGCGCCACACTGTGCCGCATGTCTAGCAGTCTGGCAAAGGCCATGTTTGGGCGAGTATATTTTATACCCGCGGCTGTATAAAACTCTCCACGTCTGCACTCGCTGCAGCCATTGGTCGCACAATGGCGCCGTACCGTTATGGTTTCACCTCTGACAGCTAAACCATGAAGATGATATTCGGGGAAAATGCACTGCTTTGTTGGAAAATGTCTGACTGGCAAACTCCCACAATAATCTAATTCTGAAAACATAGAGGGGGAAAATCAATGGCCACATGATGAAAATGGTCGGGATTTATTGGTAGAAGGGACAGGGCAGGAGAGGGATCTGTGAACGCATACAATAGCTCCCCAACCTCTAAACAAATGATATAATTGAAATAGGGGAGGAAATGACAAGCAAAGAAGAGGGAGCCAAAGATCAATAAGGGGTATGGATTGAAGCATTTCAGTTTTCTTTACCCCGGATGCCACCTTGCCCTTGGCCAATGTTAGGTTGCTAGATTGGTTGGGAAGGTCTGTTGTAGAGGCCAGCAGGGCTATGCCATATATAGGGTTTCTAATAATTACACCCCAACCTAGCCATGCTTTGTCCATTTTGTTGTGATACGTACCCCTCTGTGTCTGTGTGGTTGTGTATGATCTGTGCCCAAGATATCTCAAAACGTACCGTATCAAACTTTATTTCTTCCTTTTTTGGGAGCTTTCTCTTGTAGTAACCTGGAGAACAGATGATTTGATTATGAAAAAAAAATTCCCCGTCTTAATTAAGCATTGTTTTTATTATATTAAACCATTATATCTCGAGGAGTAGAGCTGGAACATATGGTACATTACTTACTATTGACCACTAATAGGAAGTCATGTATACAGAGTCCAAGTGCATCTTTAGACTAGACCTTGAGTGACATTGAAAGATCCAGTTCAGCATGTTCAAGGTCATTCAGATTTTAAAATGCCGCTCACATGAAACTTATTTCTTTTAAATGTCTATGTAAGTACAGTTACTGTATAGATCTGCCCTCTGTTTGTTCCTTGTAGTACCGTAAATATCCGATTAGTTCAAGTTCCGATCAATTCGATCACCGAAAATTATTGGAAATGATAATTTTGAATACTACCTGTTCATTTCGATCACCTAGATCGGAATAAAATACGTAAAATGCCAATCTCAGTCGAGGGAACGTTATTAATCGTTAACCACCGGGCTTCTTTTCCCGGGCGATAATAGAACAACATAATTATAACATCGATTTCTTGACACAGCAAACCTGAAAAGATCCCGTAAGTATATAATTTCGATGTCCACATACATGATCTGTAATCGTAGAGCATATAAATTATGATAAACCATCGTAACAAACTTTACAAGGTATTTAATAACATATTTGGTGAACAAATTCCACTAAAAACTCTGAGACCAAAACGAGGCCGAGATCATACTAAATGCCGAAAAGACGTGTGAGCCTATGAAAGGGTGTCTTTAGTTCGATAGCTGACAAACCCGGCACAAAAAATAACCAACAAGAAAGTCACTTTCAGAAACGTTTATGTCTACAATATACAGGTCATCATAGCTTCCTGCTTTATGAAAGAAGTGCATATTTCCAATGGAGGCAGCACTACGAATTTAAGATCCTTCAACATACATTTGCTGTCATAATCACTAAATAATCTAACTGGAAACGGCTTATAATTCGTACTTACATGAATAACCATTCAAACATCTATCAAATACTTTCATCAGTTCATTTTTTTTCAGTTTGAGTTCGAGCGTTTATATCACACATTCATGTCCATTGCCTGCTGAATTTCTTCCTCTGTAAATCCAAGGAAGTCCGCTTCCTCATCATCATCCTCCGCAAACATGGCCCTCAATTCTGCATCCTTCCTTACCAGATGGTCGTCACATCCATTGAGTTTGGTGTTGATACCAGTGACAACAAAAGACTTCTGCACAAGAACACGTTTCTCTTTGAGATTGTTCACTGCTGCCACTATCCAGTCAACGATTTGCTGCTTTCCAGGACCCTTCACTTTGGCATTGGTATCCCCAGATTCCTTTGCTTTGTTGACACGGGTCACCTCGTCCCTAATGTGTTGAATCCATTTTGTGCGTACCACAGCTTTGAATGGTTTGTTGATACTCACATCCAAAGGCTGTAGCTTGGATGTGCAGCCCCCAGGGATGACAGCTAGTGTCCCACCAGCTTTTCTCGTTTCTTTCTTGACTGTATCAGTTAGGTGAGCTCTGAAGCTGTCAAGGACAAGCAAGGCAGGCTGTCTGTTGGTATACTTGCGAAAGCACTGAAGCACCCAGTCCTTCATAAGTGTCTCGTCCATCCAAGCCTTCTCTTGAACACAAACAAGGAATCCAGCAGGTGCCTTGATATCCTTTAGCTGGCGTTTGCCTTTGAAAATGATCATTGTTGGAAGGACATTGCCAGCAGCAGATACACCCAACACAACTGTAAGGTGGCGCTTGTCACATCCTGTTGTTCTAACAATGACTGATTTTGTTCCTTTCTGGTCGACAATCCTTCCTGGAACCAGGTCAAAGTAAAGAGGAGTCTCGTCCATGTTAATTATCATGTCCTCTTCAAATTCCATTTCCTCACGAGTGTCTTTCACAAACTTGTGAAAGGACGTGATCTTATCTTCAAGATCCGCTGGCAATTTCTGTGAGAGACTGGTCTTTGCTCTCAATGAAAGATCATTTCGACGCATGAAGTTTTGCAGCCAACCTTTACTAGCCTGGAAGTCGGGAAATTTTGGTTGAATAACTGTTAGAGCATAAGCCATGATACACTCTGAAGTCACGGGAAGATGCTGCTCCCTTTGTTCTAGGACCCACTGTAGAATTCTAGCGTCCACACCTTCCCCATAAGGTGTCTTTCTGCCTCCTCCAGGTAAGCGTCCTCCAGGTGTTCGCTGCTGTTTAAAGTCTTGTTTTTTCCATGTCACCAGGGTCGACACAGGGATTTTATACAGGCGAGAAATAACCCTGACACCATGGAGGGCAGCTTCTTCCAAGATGGAGATTTTTTCTGAAACTGTATAATGCCTGTATTTGCCACGTTTTTCTTGAGGAAGGCTGGGTGTGTGTTCATTTTCTGGCACTACTAGTTGCTCAGTTTTTTCAGCTGCGTCCACCACAGTGGCTGCAGCTGATTCCAGTGATGGATCAGAGTCTTTTTTAGAGGATTCTTCCTGTTTCTTTTTGTTATCAACGGCTTTGTTCTCTAGTTTTTTGGGGGGTCGGCCAACTTTTCTCTTCTTTGGTGCAGGTGGAAGTGGAGCATCAAGCCACTCTTTTGGCAAAGCCTCCTCTGCACTAGAAACTTTTTTAAAATATGTCTCTATTCTCTTCATGTTGCATGTGTTCTCCATGCACACAAATTGATTTCTGATTCCAACCACTAGTGGAAATCTGCTTTATGGTTTTGGGGAAAGATTCTTTGTCATGGGTCAAGTCTAGTAATGCCAATCAATGAACATGGCAAGATTTATCAATTCCAGGAAGTTTCCAGTGTCCACTCTTTCAAGCAGTTATAGACTAAACTACAAAAACGGCAATCAATGCAAGTCCAAATTATAGAGGGACGATGTTTGGCCAGGGCACTGGGATTAAGATCTTCTTGGTGATAACCTAACCAGTATACTTCTTTCTTGCCCCTCCTGCTTCAAAGCATATAAAACAAGAAAGGCCAATGTGCTGTGCCTTGGACATTGTTACTTTACACTTGGTAAATAAATACCCTTTGGCCAAACCCCGGGACCAAAGGCCCACTGCTAGAAGATAATCTGTTGTCAAAACACACGCCGCTCGGCAGCCCCGGATCGGTCGCCTCTAATCAGTTTGTTAATCACCGGATGCTTGGCTTTTGATCAGTTGATATCTACACCAGCTACCAGGCCACCCGCTTACAGGCTCACCCCCATCTGGCGATCGCCAACCAATAACGATCACGCATTGAATCACGTGCGCGTTTGCAGCATTGTGATTGGCTGTTGGTATCAGGTAAACAAGTATGGCGGTTGGCATCAAGTTATCGTGGTTGGAATTCACTATCAAATTCCATTTTAGGGTATTAAATTGTTTTAATGCGTGATCCAATGGGGGTAAAAGAAAAATATTTGTCATGTTGCTTTTAATCGTTTTGTTTTTAACCGGAAAAACGTGATTACAAACACGTGTAGGCGTATTTAAGCCAGCCCATGTGCGCGGCAATCGCTGATCTGGTCAGCTGATTGACCCGACAAGCTTATGAAGTATGGTAACCGATCACTTCGAGCACCTGCCATCAAGAAATTAATATATTTTTTATTCGCCTCGAGTAATTCGATCACGGAAATGATTAATTATTTTTTCGTGATCGTAGTGATCGGATATTTACGGTA
>JAAUYG010110093.1_pt1 | contig 10978 bp, 7 predicted proteins | sample 7278091 | NCBI WGS metagenome assembly JAAUYG01 (sample SAMN14350201, study PRJNA611818) | marine sediment metagenome | isolation source: surface marine sediment (0.6m) | place: French Polynesia: Moorea | collected 2018-08
CCTCCCAGTTTTCATTCAATTTCAACCAAACGTGATGGAAATTATGATAATCAGGGAACAGGCCTTTACTTTTTTGCGATCTATCAAATAATAAATATCTGATGGCACATTGATTTTTGTCTTAACGCTGCAGCGTTATTGGGTGGAAATTGCAAAATGCTACTGCTACATGTGTACATTTTACAACCAATGTCAGCCAAACTTTATGGGGATATTGGTAGTGTATGTATGTGAGTGTGTGGGGGGGGGGACTACAGCGTGTTATCTTCGTGGCAATCGGCAAATTAAAAGAATAACACTGAGATTTTAATGTAGAAGTCCATCAAGAAACCCTAAAACCTGCAATGTCTCGAAAACAGCTGACCGAAGCGGAAGACATTTGGGGACTCGGGGTCTCTTGTCAGATTGTTTGAATTCAGTGTTAGGTCATCTCTGTGCACTTTGCAAAATATTTGATGTTAAAGTGTTCATAGCGCTACTCCTCCCAGATTTTTCATAAGATTTCAACCAACCTTCATGACAAATATGGTAATGTTTGGTATATGGTAATGTTGGTAATCTTGTTAATAAAGTTGATTACCTTTTTGGCGATATGCCAGATTTAAAGAGCACATTTTGAAGAAACCAGCGATATATTTACTTTCATATGGTCCATATATGGGAGTTAAAAAAACGAAACAATGCCATATTTCCAAACTTTCAAATTTCACAATTATTTTATTTGATAGAGCTCCTCCCAATGACTATGACAATCTTATCTGAAGTAAATCTGCTGTGTACTTTCAGAGGACTATATAGCCCTTGGAATGTTTTCTGCGATATGGCTACATGTTAACGAAAATGAAAGCAATTCTTTAAAAAAATTAAAACAAATATTTCTCAAAAACAGGTCTGGAGATATATGGTGGATAGATAATTAACATATCATTGAAACGGATACGCCACAACTAATTTTAAAATCGCAATATTATACCTAATAAAGGCAAGCCACACAATTTATTCACTGACAACAGAACGATATCAAATTATCGATTAATGACAGAACAATATTCAATAATTCGATTAATGACAGAACAATATCCAATTTATCCCCTAATGACAACGATATCCAATGTATCGATTAATGACAGAACGATATCCAATTTATTGAGTAATGACAGAACAATATCCAATTTATTCATTAATAACAGAACGGATCTATTAATAACAGATCTATTAATGACAGAATGACCTCCAAATTATCCATTAAAGACAGGACGAAATTCCTGTATTGGTTCACAGTTTATCAAACCTGTTACGCAAGTGTCGTGTACGTATAGGGTTTACTCATTCGTGAAGAAAAATAATGTATTAACAACAAAAGTTCGAAAACGTAATCAATAGCTTACAGATAATGTCGTTCGTGACAAACATTTGCTATAGATAAAAACGGCTCACTGTCTGTACTATCCTTGATCAAAGTAAATTATTAAACCTCACCATACATTGTTCCTATCGCGAAATTACAGCATTACAGCATACATGTTCGGGAATTAACACGCGGATGTGTTCAAAGCTACCTTTTCAATCATCAATTAATAAATAAAATATATCGGTACTTACTCACCTATGAGACACATGGACAATGCTGTGCCCAAGTTCTGTCTTCTGGCCATTTCTGCTTCTTATATTTTAATGACTTTACACGAATTCGTCCATTATGCTTGCCGATGGCACTAAAGGAATGTCTTTAATGTAAAGTTTCCGTCATCGGTGACTAGTAAAAAACAAAACAGTCTCTCAATACAGTGGTCCCTGCCATTTAAGATGCCCCATGTAACAAATCTCTCCATTTTAAGACCGTCTCCAGTGATCCAACTCTTATGCTTTCAGAATACAAATTGCCCTCCATTTTAAATCAACCTTCATTTTAAAACCATATTTTCCTGGCTCAATGGTCTGCCTTAACATGCAGGGACCACTGAAGCAATTCGAAGCATATATGTTACAATGAAATTTTACTTTAATATATTTTAATACACCGTAAAAAAGAACAACACAATCAAACTGTACATAGACAGCACAGAGTTTATAAAGGTTTATGAATAATTATTGATCACTGAAGAATTAATACATGAAATTCTGTAATATTAAAATTGTTTTGTACCTTACGTGATTTCTTATATTATATTATAGGGTCCTACGGAATGCTATGTTATGCAATTTTGTACCCCACCTTCCATACTCCAATTCTACATTAGGGACCTAGCTTTCACTATTAAGGCACACACGTTGTTCATGTCCCTCCATGTTATTTTATCTTCACATACACTACACAAAACAAGTTAAGGATATTAAATATCCTTTTAACTTTTTGGTGTACATGTAGTTTATATAGATATTGATATAAGAGTGTTCAAAGGCATATGCCATTCGCTGCACGTATGTCACTACCAGCAGTGGATAGGCACATGTATATACATGTAGGTACATTACTAAACCCCCACCCCACCCCACCCCACCCCAGTTGATGCGGTATCTGGTACTGTACACAATCCAACTTTCCCGCTCGCTGAGGCAGTGGTTATTTATCATATCAGGTCTCAATTAGTGGGCAGAAACACACAGGAATTTGGAGTCTCATTTATGTGACTATATCACCCCCCCCCCCACACACACACACACACACCTCACTACTACACTCATTAGTGTAGTAGTGAGGTGAGGGTCACATAGTCACATAAATATAGCAGCAAGCTGAAGGGAGGGGGGATATATTCACATAAATGAGAGACTCCAAGTGCCTGTGGTGAAAATCTGCTGTGGGTATAACCCAACATGTGAGAACGCACGTCCACCTTCCATGCCCACGGCTTATTTGCATTGCATACAGAAAAGGGCACGGATTCTGCTACATCTCAATGTGCCTTTTCCGTTAAAGCGCTTTACTTTTAGCGTGTGGGTTTGAATCCATCCAAAGCAACATTTTAACACGATTTTGTCCACTGCTAAACTAGTGGTGGTAGGGGGCACGGTATACCACAACCAAATGGAGCTATAGGACGCCAAAGCGTGGTGCGCAATGGGCGGAAAAGTTGGATCGAGTGAGTAGTGTGTGGTTTGTGGTCGAACCAGGGCCTCATGAAAGTGTCTTAAGCTACTAGTCACCATAACAACCATTGTCATTATCCATGCTTAAAATAACTAGCAGATCCAAAGGTTTTAAAGAAACTTTCTTCAGAACCAGAGCCTTGAGAGTGTAACATTTTCGGCCTGTCATTATTTCGACACCATGGCTACCGTCTGGCGTGCAGGATGCGAGACCTGAATTGACCAGTAGCGAAAGTGTATAAAAGCGGGCACTTGACCTCAAACATAACGAGGCTACATATAAGAATTAGTACTTCATCATCGGTATATTCCCATATTGTGGGCAATATTCTCAAAATGAGTGAAACTGTGAGAGAACAAAGGTGAACAGAACCGAGGAAAATGGAATATTTTAGTGCCCGTCTCTTCAGGAGAACACTTGCTGTGGCTTTAACGGTCGTGTTCATCGACTTCCTCAGAGAGTTGACTGTCAGGCAATGCAAGGAGACCACGCTAACCTGTAGAAGCGATTCTGTCGATAGCAGACCCCAATATGAGAATGGAAAGTTTTTTATTTGCCGACTGCTGAATGGCATTATGTGACAAATGGTTCCCGATGCAAAGCGTTCAATCCCAAAAATCATATAAACCGGAGTAACGAACGATATGATGGCAGTCACTGATACGGAAATAAAGTATGGCCTCACAGAAGAAACGAGCTGCTTCAGGGGCCAGGCAGTGATAAGGAAACGGTGGACCAATGTCAGAACAAGCGTAAATAACAACATGTACCTAGAAAAGAATCCTATCGCTGCAATCAATTTGCAGTGGTAACTGTTTACAAACGAATATTTGTGATATAAGAACGACCTTTGATAGTATGCATGGACGACATTCACGTAGAATGGATACACTGCGACACACAGAGTACTCGCATTCAACACACACATGAGAAACTTCGGAATGATTTTCGTGTGGACTTGCAGCCAAAAAGCTAACGCGACGGTGGACATAATAACCAACAAGACCCCACCACACAGCAGACAACCTTGAAGGGTTTTCGTATTTATGAAGTGACAACAACGGCCCCTGTACACAACTTTGGCTATGCATGTTAAATTCCCTCTTAGGTACTTACAAATAATACCAGATTGAACGTAAATTATCTCCAGCTTCAGCAACTCGTTTATATTTTCCAAAAGATCATCTCCGGTGTAGTTCAAGGTTACGTGCAGTGCAAAAAGAGCGTTACGGATGTTATGCAAACTCCCAACTTCAAACCTTTCAATAGGGTTGTAAGATATGTCAAGTGTTCGCAACCTATCGAGACCCTGGAATGTTCCATGAGAGACAGCATTTAATTTCATGCAACTAATGTTTAGTTTTGCTAAGCTGGTTAGAGTGGAAAAGGAACCCGGCGCTATCGTCCTCATTGGGTTGTGCTGCATTTCGAGGATCTTTAACATCGTAAGACCCACCAAGCTTTTATGGATGCTTTCAATCATATTTTTTTTAAGCTTAAGCCACCTGAGCCTTGTTAGGAACTGCAGCTTTGGAAGAGAGTCAGCTGTTATACCGTTGTCGGAGAGGTCAAGGATCAGGAGAGAAGGGAAACGTACTGCGACTGGTTTGCTAAAAGTTGCTCCCTGAAACGTTAATTTCTTTACGTTGGTCGAAATCTGGTTCAGAGTGTGGTCGTCTGTGAATGAGCACACGGCACTATTTCCCAAACATTCGCATGATTCTGGACATTCCATCTCACTCAAAGCTTCATCATCCCGAGAAATCGGACAGTCGATAAGGTTGTCAGCAATCATGTTAGGATGAACGCACACCTGGTCATGGCGACATCTGAGAAGACCAGGGCACCGCAGACTGGAACAGTTTTCCTCGTCCTCCCCGTGTGGACAGTCGGGCACTCTGTCACAGACATAATGGTATGGGATGCAATAGCTCCACCTGCACTTATAGAAGCCGGGGCATTCGTGCTGAAAGCAGTCTTCAAGATGGGCGCCGTTTCGACAGTAGAGCACCTTACCTGTCCTTTCGTCCTTTTCATAGAGGCAGATTTTGTGCCTGGGGTAGCAGGGACCCCGAAAGAAGCCCTTCACGCAAAGCGTGGATGCAATTTCAGAACACTGATACCTTTTAGTCTTGTTCAAAGTAGTTATCCCTGATAAGTGTAAGTAAAAGTCGTTTTCGTCATCTGCTCCTGGACAGTCTGGAATGACGTCACTGAACTGCTCGAGGGGTATTACTGACCCGTCAGTACATACGAACAGAGCCGATGCTACCGTCATGGTGGCATTGTTAATATCAGGCAGAATGAAGTCACACTCCTGTTCATCTTCGCGAGATTCGCAATCGGCTACCCCATCACAGATACGAGATGCTGGAAGGCATCGGCCACTGACTTCGCAATGGTAGTACAAGACGTGGCAGATGCAATGTGGTGGATAGCAGGCACGATAGCAGAGATATCGGGCATCATTGGTGGAGCTCGTTTCACCGGAAATAGTGCAGACATGGCTGCAATCTTCTTCATCCAAGCCATCTACACAGTCTAATATTCCATCACAGACATAATGGCTAAGCACACAGCTTCCATCCGCGCACTGAAACTGGCTTCCAAGGCAGCTACTATTCGTGTGACGCATATCTCTTTCACATAGAACAGCATCGCCTGCAGCCGATTCGTTTCCGACAACCATGGTGAAGATCTCAACTCTCTCCGCCAAGCGTATATTGACACATGTCTTGTTGCTGTTCTGGATCGTCCCTGCATAAAAGCTCTGGCTTTGTGGATCATCAAGCCAGTTATAATAGTACTTAATATGCCTTGATCCAGAGGCGGTGTTTTTGTGTTCTAAAATGGACAAGGAACCGTCACAATTATTGAGAACTTCGTGACATGTAACATGACCAGCTATGATAAAAAGGCTTGTCATTTTTGAACATTTGGAGTCGATGGCGACCCAACCATAGTCGCATTCCCAGTAATGGCGATAAATTGCCTCATTTTCAGAGGAGAACTGAATACGATCCGTGACATTAGCGCCACTTTGACAAACAACAAGTACTTGCCTGAACACCTTGTCACACGGCACTGTCATCCATTCCAGTTGACCACTGGAGAAGGTGACAAAGGCACCGCAGTGGGACAGATTGCTGAAAGACGGTTGAAGAACTTTAGATTGGGATTTTAGGTATGGTTCTATTTCGCTGAATTCGTGATAATACCTCTTAGTGCAGGGAGGACTAGTCCTTGCTTTCCGCATTGCAAATGTCATAGAATAGTTCAAGTGATATACTTGCGGCAGTTGCCATTTTTGAAATCCCATGGGTAGGTTACCTTGCCACTTCAGTGCACTGCTGTTTCCTACCTGAAAACATAGATTGCATACACTTAACCACAAGTACATTATTATAACATTATTATAATTATTGACCCTGCTCCTTCTTCATATTATTATTATTATTATTATTATTATTATTATTATTATTATTATTATTATTATTATTATTATTATTCACACATCACATGGGCATGGATGTGTCTGCTCAGAAGTCGGTACGGGACTTATACAACCGACTGTATGATCAGATAGTTGAATTGACTGGCAAGGGCTGTGACAATATACAGTCCAACCGCAACGTTGCAGCTGCAGAAAGAGGCTTTGTGTCTTTTACGGAGTTATACCAAGACTTTTTTGGGGCAGCTGATTTATTTGCGGACGTTGCATACACCCGGAAACGGAAGGCAGATTTCATCGCAGAGCATAAAAAGAAAGTGAAGTATCTAAACAGATTTCGTCGAAGCATGCGTGACTTCGTATTCAGGCGTGAAGCTCATCAGACTAGTGTTTCTCAGAGTCAATCTGTGCAGTATCACGTGACTACGTCGCATCCGGAAAATCCTGTCGTCAGTGCATCTCAAATCCTGTCTCGCTCGTCTGCCCGCTCTAATGCTAGCAGATTGCTGTTGCAGGAGGAACAACGCCGGGCAGAGCCACTGACTCGTTCTGCCTCCATGCAGGAACAACGGAATCTTGAGATGAGTCGACTCCAGCTCAGGATTAAGGGTCGTAATCTAGAGCATAAGCTTAAAGCAGAAAAACGGAGACTCGCGGATGGGCTTGAAAAGACTATGATTGAGTTAAAAACAAAGGAAGAGGCAATGAAACTGGATACGGAGTTACGTGTCAGCACCACGCGTCTGAGAGTTCTGGAGAACTATGAAGCAGGCAGCACTGGTTCCTACAGCAGACTCGTATCAGACGCCATCCAGCCTGTCCCTGTATCTGAATCGACTTCGCCGCAGCGTATCAGCAACCAGGTCGGTGCTTCTACTCCATTGAACAGTAACAGTTCTCAAGTTCCTGGACACTGTGCTGGACAGTCGGTGCAACACAAACAGCCACACCTGACAAGTGCTGATGTCGGTACAGTGCATAATTACATAATCGTACAGACAATGTGGTCCCTAATACCCCGGTGACAGATAGTTGTGTGTCCGCGCTGCTGCTGCTATAACTCAGCCAGTTGCTAGTGTTGATGCCCGACCTATAATCTCAGGTCTCTCACCCCATGCCCATTCCTGGACACCCCACCAGGGAACCGTTTATGATGTCCAGTATTCGCCACCACGACAAGATAATGTCCAAGGATTGCCTCAAGAACAATTTACCGATGGTCAGGCTGAAATACCGTCCCAGGCGCCGGTTAAACAAAGCTATGGTCCACTGGAGAGTCGAGAGCTGTTAGCATCCGCACTCGACACATTAGCTGACAAACTGCCTAGCAAACAAGACAACTTACCTAAGTTGAAGCCAGAGCAATTCAGCGGTGATCTGTTGAATTATCCCGGCTGGTGTAAATCCGTTGATGCCATTGCTGAATGCAATGCCACAACGGTTACTCAGAAGATCTTCCTGTGAGTAAATGTACGTCTGGAGAGGTTCATACTGCAATACAGGGTCACCTGGCGCTGGACACAGAGTAGGCATATCTGAAAGCCAGGAAATGCCTGGAAAAGCGTTATAATGGTGATAAATATCTACTGGCGAGAATGTGTAAGCAGAAGATTCATAACTGGCCGACAATTAAGGCTGGCGATGGTAAGGCTCTTCGAGACTTATCAAACTTCCTGCTTAACTGTCACACTGTGATGCAAACTGTGAAACATCTCAGTAGTCTGGATTCGGAGGAAGAAAATGCCAAAATCTTGGAAAGTTGCCGAGATTTCCCCTCGCTGGAGTCGTATCGTGGATGAGTGGCTTAACAGTGACTGTGAGGATCACCAATGTTACCCTCTCTTTGACGAGTTCTGTCAGTTTTTGGAACGTGAGACTAGGATAGCTTGTAACTCTGTCAATTTCAAACAGTCTGTGATCCATAAACAGGATTTGAATCAACCACGATCCAGGACTCAGAATAAATCCATACATCGCGTCTAGCGTTGCCAAGCAACAAACGACGTCTGCCACAACAGACAGTGGTGAAGAACAATCCCACAAGGTGTGTGTTCTTTGCAAGGGAGCGCACATCCTGGATCTGTGTAAACAGTTCCAGACAATGATGATTGATCAGTGCAAGGATTCCTGAAGAAAAGAGGAATTTTGTTTCGCCTGTATTAATGGTAGTCATCTGGCAAAGACATGCAGAAGGCGTGACGTGTGCGGTGGTCTACGTCCAACTTTGTTGCATGTGGACTTAAAACAGAAAACAGCAATGAACGCTGCTATGCCCTCAGAATCAACGTTTTGCACAGATACACTGGCTCACAGCGTTGATGTTAACGAACATTCGACACAACAGTACAACTCGATGATCTTACCAGTTGTTCTGTATCACAAGGACAATACCTCGAAACGAATCAAGGTATATGCGATACTGGATGATCAATCAAACTCTGACCACATTTTTGTCTCAGGGAGTTCTGGATCAGCTTCAGATATCTGACAACACTGTGCAAATCCCCGGGTGCCAATCAAGCTGTCAACGATGCACGGACAGGATATCCTGGACACAGAAGTTGTGACCGGTCTGTGTGTGTCGGATCCGAACCAGGACACTCACATATCCCTGCCGGGAGCACATTTCAGAACTTCTATACCGGCGGACAGGAGCTTGATCCCGAAACCGGAAAGCCGCAAGTCGATGGAAGCATCTTACCGGGATTGCCGAAAGGATTTTCCCTTATGATAAGAACGCTGAGGTAGGAATTCTCATTGGATTGAATTGTCTGACAGCTCTGAAACCCCGGGAGCTAATCCCAGACAATGATAATGACCCAGGGTACTTCTCTAGGCTGGGGAATTTGCGGTATTGTGAATTCTACACATCCCAGTAACTCTGCTCCTTCCATGGCGCAATATGTCGCATGGCATTCCGCACACATGCCAAAGATATCAGCCCACTGACTGTGCACAACATGTTCGATGCCGACTTCAGTGAGCAAATATTTCACTGGAAGATGTCAGCTGAAGACAGTCGTTTTTCAGATATTGTCCAAAGTGGCATACATCAACGGACTGGTGGACACTTCCAGATGCCACTTCCCTTCAAGACAGATGTCAATCTGCCAAACAACAAACGTATGGCACTCAAACGGTTGGTTAGCCTCAGAAACAAGCTTCAGAAAGCAACCGACTATCGGGTGGTGGGTGAATCAGGCTTATAGTCGGCTTTCAACCACTCATGGTCATATCACCGACTGCAAGTTGGATTCGGTGGTGTATGTAGGTGTATGCGTGGTGATTTAATGTGGATCTGTCTTGTTTGGGCCGAACGATCTACGCCCGACAATTTTTTTGGTGCCAAGCCACTGATTCAATTCCGCCACAGGTCAGCAGAAAGGAACCACTCAGACCATTTACAACACTTACTGGACACTATATCACGTAGTATAGAGAGTCCTATTGGGCTACTAGACCCCTAATTCCCTATTCTAGTCTAGATATTTTATTTGCATGGGTAGAATTGTTTTAAAATCATGAATATTATTAAAGTTGCAAGAGACAGGTCTTCGGGCTACTCATGTACTGCACTCATGTCATGTACTAGATCTAGCAGTCTAGTACCAGACTACCAGTACTGTGAAGTGTGAGTATGACAAGTCAAGTGACCCCGCCTGTCCATGACCAGTGCATGAGTGATGACACTGACAGGAGTGTCGCACTCTTACTACATGACTAGTAGTAGTCTTACAATACATACAAGCTAAGCAAGTTACGATTCGCAGTGTCGGGCAGACGCACTGTGCCCTACTACACTGTCAAGAAAGACAGTTTATTCTACTCAATATATTTGCTACATCAGTACTGGTACAACAAAATTATGTTCCAGTGTGAAGAAACTTACAAATATATCTCGCATAAAGAGGAAGCAACCAAAAATTTGCAAAAGGGGCCGTTCCCGAATATCACTACCGTCCGGAAGTGAGACAGTTTTGAGCTGCAGGGGAGGAATATACGTAACCTTGAGTTACAGATAAAGACCTAGCATTTTTGGAGAGCAACATATTTTTTAAATTAACGTAACAAACAAATGAACTTTTCATAAGTCTTCATATACGTAATATATAGAGTAAGTAGTAGTAGTAGTAGTAGTAGTAGTAGTAGTAGTAGTAGTAGTAGTAGTAGTAGTAGTAGTAGTAGTAGTAGTCCAGGAAACCTAGACTCCGCTGTCCTCAATGATAAATTTGTATCACTTTTCCGCCAATATTCCCCTGTTTTCAACTCGATAGTTCTCAGTAAAATCTCCCTAAAATGTGACAGAAAAAAATATCAGTCAGTTGGATCGACGTCTTATCTAACTATTTACCTAATCATAAAATGTCCTTGGCAAAAAGAAAGACTCTGTTCACGCATTTTATCAGACGTTAAATTTGCCGTTTTTCTGTGGCCCG
>JAAUYG010231445.1_pt1 | contig 10978 bp, 10 predicted proteins | sample 7278091 | NCBI WGS metagenome assembly JAAUYG01 (sample SAMN14350201, study PRJNA611818) | marine sediment metagenome | isolation source: surface marine sediment (0.6m) | place: French Polynesia: Moorea | collected 2018-08
AGGGCTCCACATGGGTAAAAAACGAAGTGTGACACGGCCACTTTAAAAGTTGTAGAATCCGACGTGAGCCTTGATAAAAACTGTAGAAAGAGACGTCAAAATCTTATAAAAATTGTAGAATCGACTTCGAAATTTTATAGAAAGCGAAGATCGACATGAAGGTCTTATACAATATAATTATAATATAAATTATATATATGTAAAATGTTTATAAAAAATGACGTGACGAAGTTAAATTCTTATAAAAAGTTACTTTGACACAGAAAAAAACAATAAAAAGTGAGGTGCGATACTGCATAAATTATTTGGACCCATGTAGAGCCCTATATGTGTGTATGCATTTCGCCAAGCTATAGATTATTACAATAGGCATAGCAGCCCAATATTTGGTTGTTTTCTAGATGCCTCTAAAGCATTTGATAGAGTTAATCGCTATATATTGTTTAATAAATTAATAACAAGAAAGATTCCTGGTTATATTTTAAGACTATTGGTTAACTGGTATACTCAGCAAAGGTACTGCGTTCAGTGGGGAGCCGTCATTTCAGAGCGGCTTTCAGTCAGCGATGGTGTAAAACAAGGAGGAATTCTCTCACTACAATTTTAATGAACGACCTAAGTGTGATTCTTATTAATAGTAACGTGCACGTGGCTGTAATTTTGGTAATAATATTGTAAACTACTTCCATATGGATGACATGTCACTTTTGAGTCCCTCAGCCAAAGGTTTTTATGCTGCTGGATATCTGCAAAATTACGTCCTGGAGTACGACATATTATTTAATCTTAGAAAAAACTGTATGTATGATTATTAACACACCACACATTAAGCTGAAAAACACCCCTACAGCGTCTCTCAATGGTTATTTCTTAGAATATGTCACACTGTAAAGTATTATAGGACTTTGCATACACGAGTGTAACGATGACCAGGATATCAAAGGACAACTTAGAAGTTTAAAGTCCATCTCTCACCTATTTTTTTAGCTGACCCTGCAAAAGGCCCGCACATTGGTTTAACTATCATTACTTGTGGTCAAGGCGACAATTAAATACTTCGTATTGCAGCTATGCCTGCATGAAATATTTAGACTCAAAGTTGGCAGGAAAAGTCGTTTGCTACAAATATTCTGTGGTGCCAGAAGTCCCAGTTATAGTGACGTCAAGCATGGGAAACATCACCACATACACCTGGAGGATAGCACTATTACTCTATACATGTTATTATTTTAGGCTCTGCAGCAACAATTTGGAAGTCAGAAAAGTTCTGCGAAGAAGAAATCATATGTGACACATAGAAGTACCGGATAGGGGACCTGCGCTTTCTGTAACAATATCTGTATCACTGTGTTGAAGTCTTTTGATAGCATGTGATACCCAGCAATCATCCCCGCTAATATACCAGTACACAGGCAAGACCAGCTGAAACTCGGGACAAGACTCGACCAGCTGAAACTCGGGCCACAACTGGCAAAAATGGAAAGGGGGGGGACCTGGGAACCTGTTCTGCATGGGGGGGGGGGGGGGAGGCAGAATACTTACTCAGGTATCCAGCAGTGCTGCCAATTACCTTTGCTCCCCAGTGACCCCAAAGTTCAACTACAGTCTCTTTGGATACTGCTAAAATCCAGTGCAGGGAACAAGAGATTACATATGCCTGGAATAAATATAGGGGCTCTCTAGCTGGCCAGGCAGTTGCGGTTTTGTGTAAGGGGGGTAGGGTAAGGGTGGAGGCGGGAGTGGGAGGGGGAGGGCTCTATAGCCCTACCCAGGGTGACTGGATGTTGGGCTGTTCTGGACTTGAGACCTGCATGGCGCATTTCCTTTACATGACATCAGACAATGGCCACAGAAATGTCTTCCCGGTCTCTATTTTTTTCTGGCAGGTGGCCTCTTTCAGTGGCAATTATTCAATAATGAGTGCGAAAACAAAAGAATGAGACCACTTTTCTGGCATTTCAGAATCCACAGATTTAATTGTCAAAAATTTTGTGTTTAGGTGGGAGATGGACTTTAACATATAGATTTAACGTCCTAACCAGAGTTTTCTCCATGTGTTCTCCAGATGTAAAGCTACTGCTATTTTAGTCTTACTGCATTACGTTGTATTATATTCAATTTGAGGGACTGGTATGTACGTAATCAGCTTTTGTAGACGCAAGGTTTCGCCTCTGCAAGAGGCGCTGTCTGTCATCTGATGTCAGCACAAGCCCTTAGAAGCCAAACTGATAATTTTAAAATCAATCTTTTAATGGTGTATTTTTCTATTTGGTCTGTATTTTATACGATCTGCCCAGTTTGTTATGTTTCACTTCATTTTAAAACTTTGTCACAAAATTAAGACTCAAACTAAGTCATTTTTTATGCAAATCAAAGTTAACCTGGCTCAGCAGTTTAAATGCTCGAATGTTTATGTAGTCAAGGACACCATTAGTTACAATTGTTTTACAGCCATCATGAAACATTTTGTAGTCAAAAAATGCTATTCAAGACACCAAATGGCGCAGCTAGTATCCATGGGCAGTTTTTACTAAGAGGCACTATATGTATAACATCATCGTTTATAGGGTCCTGTTATAAGGACCCTATAAATGATGAGGTCACACAACTGCAATATAGTAAATAATGACTTTTTAGCAGTATAGAACTTGAGCACAATGAGAGTTGCCTACAATAATACTTTAAGGTGTCTGTTTAACCTACATTGTAGTACTAGTGGCATGTTTGCTGGCATGAGCATCCTAAGCTTTGATGCCATCCGAAGAAAGTGTATATACAATTTTATGCATAGGTTGCACAATTCTGGGAATGAAATTATCAATGTTTTTATGTCTACATCTAATGTGCTTAATAATATGCAGTAGTGTCAATGGAGGACGTGCCTATGTATACAATGCTTTACTATGTTTAAAAAAATATTGTGTGCCAACTGTTTTATAATGGACTGTTTTTATGTAATGTATGATGACTGTGATATGGGCTGAGGCCTAAAATAAAGTGAATTGAATTGAATTAGTAAATTTGAGAAAAAGTAGGCATTTGCACTAAATGCTACCAGGGTTGCGTCCTGATGCTGAAATAATTGACACATCCTTGATAATGAAAATAAACACAAAGAAGGTCAGCGAATACTTAAAATCATTTATGAAAATCTGTATGAAACGGCTTGCTAAAGCTTAGCTGACTTTAGTTAGCCTAATATCTCACGCTTGTATTCTTTATGGGGTCCTACTAACCCCCCCGGGCTAAACACCATGTGTAACCGCCCATTGCCGAACGTTATCACGCATAAATGCCTGTTACCACACGTGATATACCCGTTACCGTGAGTGAAATGAAAGCAACAATAGTCCCACTGCTGCCAAATATCTTTCATGCTTTTGTTTAGAAAAGGACTAATTATGATTGAAATATTATCGTTGAACCGGATCTGAGTATAGCCAACAACTGTCTGGGACAAAAGTAGAAATTGTAAGGCATGCTTTATATGTACAAGAGGATTTTTGCCAGTGTATTTGTTCATATTGCCATATATGCCTATGCTGCTATTGGCCACCTGTGTCTTGCCAGTCTTGGATACCATATATTCTGCCGTAAGTTTTAATGTATTTATTATTTAAAAGTTGTACACATTATTAGACCATTGGACAAAACTAAATTATATAGTTGCCCCCCTTTCTGAATCTCCCACGAAAATTGTCCTGGGCATGTATACTTTCCACTCACGTGCGGTAATTCCCGGCTGTTACGCGCGGTAACGCTCGGTAACGGGCATTTATGTACGGTAATGCTCGGCAACGTGTTTAGTAGACCGTGCTTTATGAAATACCCGCACTGGCCGTCCATAGTACGGATAACATAATGCAGTTTTTGCTGTATCAATGCGCACCTGTCCATCCTGGTTCTTTGTAAAACACCCGGACGAAAACATTGTAAGTTTCATCCACATGGTTCAAATATTGATGTTGTTGGTGAAGTTTATGAACTTTTCAGAAACATTCTTGCCACTGACCAATAGTCTGATACAGGTTTCTGACAAACAGATGCCTTTAGAGAATTCATAAAATTATCATCTAATATGACGTCCTTACCCTTGCCTGTTCATGCACATGACATACCAGTGCCAGTGGCATGGCCATGACCACTGCCTGGCACTGTAACTAGTGTAAGTATACACTGGTATAGTGCAGTAGTGTGTACTGCATGTACTGTATACTGACTGATCATGTGTATGTCCATTCATCATTGTGTTCCACTGTGTGCGCAAGCTCCACTGTGTCATGATCAGTCATCAGTGCATCACTGATCACTACTAGTATGTCTATGGTCATGCGGCTCATACCAGTGGCCACTCTTGACTCAGTGTCAGTGACCAGTTGACAGATACTGACATACTGGTGACACGGTTTTAAAACCACATCCCTGTGACTGTTTATGGCAGTGTGTTGTGACAGACACTAAAGTTAAATGAGCGCTGCACACAACAAACAACAGTTTTCAGACACTTAACGCAAAAGGTATATAGTCTGATAGTTGCGTCACGTCACCTTCTATTTGTATTTAGGTGTATTTTCTTGTACGCTTAGAAATAAGTTGTTTGACATATCACTGGTACATTTTTAGCTCAGCTAGTATGCTACTAGTTAAGATCATGGTACGATGTGGCCTGGCTTGCTCCGTTGTCTGTCAGTCCATCAAGTCAATTATCTTTGAAATTATTGCGCCTATTTGGTTCTGACTTCATGTGTGGGTTGCTGCATGTGTGTGTGGGTTGGTAATGGGACTTAATCGTGTTAACCAAGCTCAGGCAGCTACATCTGTTTGTGGGGTGTACTCCAGTAAAACTGTAGAATCTGTCTTGAAAGACCACCCAATTGGTAACAAAAATGTGGTCTCTCAACACAGGTTGCCTCTGGTGACAGGTTCAGTTGTATTGAAATGTAGGTCATTCTGCCAAGAGTGTGGTCTTTCAAGACAGGTGGTCTCTCATGGCAGTGGTCTCTCGAGGCAGGTTTCACTGTAGTACAAATTAATTTGCCAGTTATTTTGTATTGATCATTGTTTTATGTGCGAGTATGTGAGAGTGTCCAAATACTAGTAATGTCCGGTTGTAATGGTTGCTCTAACAGTTGATTAGCCTCCATAATACTAATGTCCCAGCCATCTACTAGTAAAGCCCCAAGTCCCTGTCTATCTATGCCATCATGACTACACCTTTACATGAGCTATCAGTCAGATAAAGGCTCCACCTGGCTCGATCATGGCTACAGCCAGCTCTGTTGTTTATCATGTGCTTATCATGTTTATAGAGATGGATACCCTAGCTGGGCTATCCCGCCGGTATCTACATGAGTTGCTAGTCAATTTGTCACCATGTCGATGCATCACACCATTGATCATGCTGATGTCTTCTTGTTGGACAAATATCCCTCCATTTTAAGACCACCTTCAGTTTAAATTTTAGGTATAATACTAGTATGCTTGCTTCCAGTGTGATGTAGTGTACTATAAGTTACAAGGTCTAAAGTGTGATTAAGTCGAATACAAAAATTTAGTTAAAATAAAATGTGTTTCTGGATTTATCATGTTTTTACTCTTTACGAAACACATGGGATATAAACTTTTTCTCAGTCTTGGACTTGTGTTGTTTTGCAGGAAAATGGAGGATGTCCCCTACTCCCTGCTGGAGCATGCTTATGTCATCCAGCCCAGTGACATTGGAGAACAACCACAACCAATCATATTTCAACAACCTGCAGTCGATGAATCATGTGACCTTGAGCAGGCAACTGCGGATAGTTTGTCACAAGTGATCATTGGAGCAGCTTCTGCAGGTGAACTCAGCAAAAATTCTGAAATACTAAGTATTTAATTGCAAAGCTGTCTCATATGAATAACATGAATAATATACCATGATATACAGAAATTAGAGATGTATGGTTAATCGATGCATCAGCAAATCGTCAATTCGAGCAAATTTCATAATGTTCATAGAGCATCGACTATCATTTGCATGCATCAATGCATCGGCAAACCGATTTAGGGTCTCATACCAGTCGGCCATCTACAGGTACTAGTACCGAGTATTGCCGTGTTGAGTTTTTTTGCTCTGAAACATGTGAAGTCATGACTTGTTTTGAGCAGCGCAATGGGCATTCCCTGGTATTGGCATCGGTATCCTCAATTTCTCAGAGTGTATCAATTAAAGTCATTATTTGCACATAGACCAGAAAACTAGTTGACAGCTACTAGTATAGTGCCACTGTTGAATTGATGTGAATACCATATACTAGTCAGATATACCTAATACCACTTGAAATTTGAATACATGTTATAAATTGACGTGGTACTTAAACTTGTTAAGTACATGTACATGTGTAGTAAAATTTCTGCAGTTCTGTTCTGAAAAAGGATGGTATAGGTCAGAATACTGTATACAGTAGTCCCTGTCTTAGTAGGCACTCTCAACAGAGGCCACCGTCTCTAACATGTCTAATAAAGCCATAAATCTTGTCCACTACTACTATCAATATATTTACTTCTCTCCCTCACTACAGGCCACATTAGAGAGCTACATTGTGGCCACATTAGATTTCTCTAATGTGGCCGCTATTTCTTGGCAAATAGGGTGGCTTTAGAGAGGGACCACTGTACTGTACACTGGTATAATGTATATCTGTATATTGTTAATGTCTACTAGTATGGTAGATGCACCGATGAATACGACATTTTACTTTTGCACTTTTAAGCTTTTGGGTGACACCATCATGACCATGCCACTATTTGTATTTTTCAGTGGATGGCCATCTTTCCGGTGCAGCTGACCTGCTGCAGAAAGACTGTGCAGACAGTGCTATGGAGATGGGGATAGCAAGCGATGACTTGCCTGTTATCTCTGCTGACCAGCTACAGCTGGAGTCCAACCAGGAGGCACAGAATCCACAGCTCTTCATAAGCGGTGGAGATTTGACGGGTACATGTTTGCTATGTATACTTTTCAAAATCCATGAGGAATACGGTGATTCCAAGGTATCAATAAAGCTTTACTGTAACAGTATCTGTTCACAAGCATAATACATGTAATAAATCTGCAGCCCTTTGATAATTAGGATCATATATGTCATAGAGTGAGACATACCATGTGTATACCATGAAATACACTCCAGTTCTTCATGAAAATTTGGTTATTCGTGTACCATGTTTATGCAGCTACAGATGGTTGTGTACAGGAATCGTGTGCACCTTTGTATAGGGAAATGTACATTTGTCTATAGGCAGTAGCCAAACTGACCTAGATATTGCTCAGGATTGTTATGGAGTTGGCTTCTATTACACATGTATTAGGATGACCCCAGGAGTCAATGCTAATGGCAAAAGACTACCCATTGAGATTTACGTGTACTGTCATGATTCAGTAACCATAGCAACAGTTCATTGTAAGTTCCATATTTCCGGCAATAATATTTTTTGCTGACAACATGGATAAGTGATAAGAAATTACAACCTGATTACAACTGAAGTACTGCAAATTCATTAATGTATGCGAGGGATTTATTTGGCGAATTTCGCGACCGGTTTTAAATTGCAAACATAATTCCTGCATACATAGATACTTAACAAGATTTGAGCTACTAGTAACCGCAAATATTAATCCCCACGAACATTAATGAATTTACAGTAGAAGAAATGACCAACAATATGCACCATGCACACAGGCAGGCAAACTATTGGCATGTGTAAGTCTTTTTCATACATGTACATATTGCAACAATCTGTATAATTTGTGTGATTTAGGCATGGGTGCAGGAGATAATGGACTTGTTGGCTATGTGCCAATAATACTGAATGCCGGGGAGGACACGTCCAGTCTGCTGTCCAGTGGACAGTTGTCACAACTTCTTGGAAACCTTGGCAGCCATGGGATGGTCATAGTCAGTGCCAACCCTGGTAAGATCATAGTCACACCTAGCGGCAACCCTGGTAAGATCATAGTCACACATAGCGGCAACCCTGGTAAGGTCATAGTCACACCTAGTGGCAACCCTTGTAAGATCATAGTCACTCCTAGCGGCAACCCTGGTTAGATCATAGTCACACCTAGCGGCAACCCTGGTAAGATCATAGTCACACCTAGCGGCAACCCTGGTAAGATCATAGTCACACCTAGCGGCAACCCTGGTAAGATCATAGTCACACATAGCGGCAACCCTGGTAAGATCATAGTCACACATAGCGGCAACCCTGGTAAGATCATAGTCACACCTAGCGGCAACCCTGGTAAGATCATAGTCACACCTAGCGGCAACCCTGGTGAGATCATAGTCACACCTAGCAGCAACCCTGGTAAAATCAGAGTCAGACCTAGCACCAACCCTGGTAAAATCAGTCACACCTAGCGGCAACCCTGGTAAGATCAGAGTCACACCTAGCGGCAACCCTGGTAATATCATAGTCACACCTAGCGGGAACCCTGGTAAAATCATAGTCGCACCTAGCGACAACCCTGGTAAGATCAGAGTCACACCTAGCGGCAACCCTGGTAATATTATAGTCACACCTAGCGGCAACCCTGGTAAGAGGTTGATATCATAGTCTTCTGAAATGTGCTATACCACATGTGCTCAGCCATTCCTTAGACATGAATACATTGTAGCTTACATTACAATGATAGTGCAGTACAAACTATTTAACCTTCCTATGTTCTACCGTATAAAGTCCTGCAGGGTACTCAATGTAGATACTACTGGTTGATATAGCTTCCTTATGGTATCGATTGACACTGTATTTTTGAAAGCATATCCACATGTTCCAAACACTCAAGATGAAAATTTAGACTAAAATAAATTTATAGTAAGCATGGAAATGTGGTATTAAATGCAATGTTGTTTGCATGATTACTGCATCACTGCATGTAAATATTCGCTAACATCGGTCGTCCAGTTAGCTAATACTACATGTGTACTGTAAGTGTATTGTTTGGTGCTGTTCCAGCAGATGCCGTCCAAGACTCAGACTCAGTTGGTGAGAATAAGGTCGATGATCCAGGAATCCAGAATCTCAATGAGGCTTCATCAGATCCTGAAAATGAAAGAAACAGGGATGATAAACATCTCCAGATCGTTGGTAACCATGGTAAAAGTACTCCAGATGTCTGCGCCGAGGGTTCCGAAACAGATGTTCCCATTGCTATGGGAAACACCATGGTCACCAGCATGCTGTCTCATCCAGCCAGTGCCACAGTAAAACTTGAAGGTGATACTGCACTTATACCGGGAATTTGTCAAACGGTTCAGGAGAACCACAATGGCTTAAGGGATGGGGAAGGAATAGTTGCTGCAGATACTAGTCAAGGTCACATGACCCTAGTTAGCCAATCAGGCGCTGGGCATTCCTTAAAAACTGTTACCATGACGACTACTGCTGATCAGGCTGCAGCCATTTTCAATGCCAATGAGAATACTGAGCAAGAAGCAGCAGACGAACAGACAGAATCAGTTGCCATGGTTACAAACATCAGTGACAGAGAGTCTGTGGGCGATGATGGAGATTTGTTGCCTGATAGTAAAGAAGCCATTACGATTGGCAACGAAGATCTGGATAAGGCTGATGGCATTCTCCTGAGTGCTGATGGCGCTCCCGAAGCTATCAGCGAGAGGGGGCTGAATCTTGAAGATCTGGCGATGATGACGGGCAGTGATAAGGCACAGCTTCAGCTCCAAACAACACCAGATGGTCTGCTGTTTGTTGTGGCAATGCCTTCTTCAGGTGAGCTCAATATATGTTTGTCAGTGATGGCACTGAGAAGAAAATGGAGTATAATGTCCATTTAAAATGTTAAATATGTTACCTGTTTGTACGTGTTGTGATAATCTTAACTTTGGTAATCACCCATGCCTCTCTTAGTGGCTGCATGCTCTCAGCAGAAGCCACTCACTAATGAGGCCAAAAATCTTTACCACTGTCACTAAAGATACGTTTACTTGCCCCCTCGTCAAAGGCCACCTCACTAATCATCTGCTGATGTGGCAATATTTTCTTGGCAAATTGGGTGGCCTTATTAGAGGGGGAGTACTGTACTAGTACTTTTTTCAGCCTGAAATAACTTGAGAAAGACGTGAAAATTATTAAGTAAATTGGCATTTGCGTAACCTCATGAACATTGTAAAAAGTAGACACATAAACATGGGGCTATGCATTACCGGCATACTGTACATGTATGAATATCGATAATTGTCTTTAATGAAAAACAGTGAATTACCGGTACTACATGTAGGTATCAATACAAGCATGCATGACAGAGATACATTTACTGGTATGCATGGTACCTGTATTTGTGTTTACAGCACATTATGAAGCATGAAACCTTTAAAAATATGTCGAATAATTGTGCTCCTGTCTTTATCTCAGCCGAGAAGACGGCCTCAGTCACCAGTAAGTACATGCAGACCTGCATTTACCTTATGTTAATGTACTAGTATGTCTTCAGAAATTTTGCAACAGCCAACGACTTACCAGCTTACCATGCTGAACGTAATGCTTTCTTTGACAAAAGCGCTCTCTCCTCAAATGGTCCCAATGAAGTCTGTACCAGTAAGATCGGGACTCCACATAGCTGCTTGAATGCCCTGGGGCAAAAAGGAAAGTTCATGGGGCTAGCAGAGCCTACTCAAACTTGCCCCACTGGGCAAGCTGTTATTAGCCAAAAGCACAAAACCTATATATTTTTAGACATATACTATAATTACTTTATATGGAATACCGGTATCTAATTTTGGACAACATACTGGTAGTAGCTTTGTTGAATCTGGGCCAGGAAAATTGATTCTTACTGGCCCAATGGGGCAATCATTTTATAAAGTTATGTATAGCCCATAAGATGACCATACATCTATAGGTGTTTTGTGATATGTTCATGATGCAGTGGCTTTCTGATAATGTCTGATTTGTCCACCAGGTGGCAGTCCGAGAAGTTCCCCCG
>JAAUYG010249845.1_pt1 | contig 10977 bp, 10 predicted proteins | sample 7278091 | NCBI WGS metagenome assembly JAAUYG01 (sample SAMN14350201, study PRJNA611818) | marine sediment metagenome | isolation source: surface marine sediment (0.6m) | place: French Polynesia: Moorea | collected 2018-08
CAAAGTTTCAGTTGAACATTTCTGATTCTCACAAAGGACACCCAAGATTCACAAGGAAGGGCCGAAAGACCGTGCGAAAGATGAAGACAACCAATCAGACGTTTTGAATTCCCTATCCTTCAACGTACATCAAAATGAACAGCAACGGACACAAAATGGCTCATTTTGTTCGGCCTTTCTGGTGAAAACAATGGAGGACCACCATTAGAAAGACTTTGAAATTTAGTTTAGCACCATGCCAAGTCACAACTTTGGTGTCTGGAAGTGATGCAACAAAAGAAAATCCATGGAAGAAAAACTTCGGTGACAAAGGACGCTTGTCAGTGAATTGTAAAACATGCAGAGTCAAAAACAGTTGGAAGCTCGAACATTGTTCCCAATTTCCTCAGTTGATCACTACATGCTGCCGGGGCACAAAAGGTATTGACGATCGGAATCATAAAACGAGCATTTTTTTGAGAGCCGCATGCGTTCTCTGATTCCAACAAAGGCACAGCTGAACGCAGCTGTATTCACCAAGTGGAGAGAACAAGCACAGCGCTGTCTGATTAAAACGAAATTTTCAAGACACCTGAACAAACTTGTGCAAAATCGTCAGCACGCTTCCTTTGTGAATAGACACTTAATGTCACGAATAAGCCACAATACAGCGCGGTGAAATCTAAACCACAAAAGCACTTGACATTCAACCGGACACTGGTCAAACGTAACTGGAGAATGTGTCACTCTTTCTCAACGTAGAATAGCACTGGACGGAACAATTGAGTGTCACTCCAGAGATGGGAAATTTCGGCAAGTGGCTTTTCTGTTCGAGCAGATGTTTCTGCCAATGCAAGGTGTCTGCCGGTGTTCTGCAGAGATGATCGTGTTTCATGCGTGCTGTATTTTGGTCGCGCCGACCACTGCGTTGATGGCTATCAGGGATGCGCAGCCACGGATACAACGGTGGGGCGTCAATTGGGTCCCAACTATCAATCTGACAAACATCCATAATCCACTTCCCAACGTGCAGGAAGAAGAGCAGAGGGTGAGGGAAACGGGTAAACAGAGAAGAGTTTTGATTTTAAGATGGACAATTCAACAAAAACGCATTTGCCAACCCACTGAAACACCAACCCATTCTTGAGTTGTCAAAGCGGTTTCCAAAATGGTATTTTGAAGTCGAACAATCTATTTATCTTACAGCAATATGGAGGACATGCTGCAAAAAGCATTGACTGTTTTTCTTTCCTTTTTTGGCTGTTCATGCTGCTCGACACATTTTGAGATCAAAGGAAGCAATTTTCGTCAAACAATGTCAAGATTCATCCTTGGTGTTGGCACCTTGGTGGCTCCTACACAACAGCGCAGCATCGCAGTTACCTTGCTATTCACCACTCCAAGTTCATGACAGAAAACGCACTTTGCAACAAACATGCACACACGATGAATTCCAGCAACCGACAGCGGAAAAAATCTGCGTCCTTGACTAAAACATCCAGAATTCATCCAGTGATAAATGAACGTTTATCAAGAAAAAAGCATCTCTTGCTTTCCCTGAGGTTTCCGGAGAAATCCAGCATTAGGCATCACAAATAACCCAGGATCACATCGCAACACATCAAACACGATTAGTTTATGTTCACTTCAACGATAAAGTCATTCAAGTAAAATATCACGCTGATAGTCCGAATTGGAAGAAAAGTTCATGGGTAAAAATGTGAATCAATGGAGCCAGCAAATCAGTGATGACCTTCCGCTGGTAAATCACGAGGAAGAAACACATTGTTCGAAATCCTTCAAATCATGTGTTTGAAAGTCCAGCTAATGAGAGCTGGAGGTTAGTTTTCGTAACACCATCATCTGATGATGATTCACAATACAAACGTCACTTTTTTGCATTTTACCACGTCACACGTTAATCAGTTGCGACTTCACTACAGGGGAAAAAGTTCGCTGGTTTATCGTGCTCGTCCAAATGAGAAACTGCAGAATGAAGTTTTCTGGGCAGGAATACAACACGACACCATTTTTAGACACTGGCAAATTGAAAGCAGCACGGCCGGATTGAAAAGCGTTCCGGATATCTTGAAAATGCATCATTAGAGCCGTGTAACAGCAGTGAGCGGTCTGCTGTGCTTTTTTGCAGGGAAACTGCCTGCCTCATCTGGAGCTGATGTTCGGGAGGTAGATTCTGGTTTCACACTTCTGCATCAGCGCCTGTGTACACATGCAGCGCCTGGGTCATTACCTGCCTTTCTTCCCAATGATCCAGGGGTGGAAACCTGTAAATCACGTCCTCTGGATCAAGACATTGGCTCCACGAGATGAATCCACAGAGACGAAATATGCTGAACAATCTATCACACACAGGAAAAAGAACTTCTTTCTCTGTTGGGAAACCAACAGCATTTTTCAAAAAGAGCGCACACCCGGCCTCCCGAGGAAAAGCAAAGAAAGTGCACCTTGGGTCAAAGGATATTGCAAGACAGGTGAATCCCATCTGTATTCCGAACGAAAATGTGTATAAAAGTGGCAAGATTCAGCAATTTCTTCTGTCGGGTGTGTTAATACATTGGACAATACAATGCAAATAATCTTGGCCTATTTCTCTGGCTCATTGACAACGCTTTCATCCCTGGATCACCCACCCTCACGGGATCTTTCTACCTGAACGATTACTAACCCAATTCAATGTGTTCATCAAAATGGATTGCATCCGTGGCGAGATGTGACAGCGGAGAAATTCAGCCTCTGTGCGGCCTGGTCATTGGCCAACACCAGGTGAATTCATCCCGAAGGCTTCTATCTTTACTCCCTCTTCATCACGCGGAATGTTCAGGTGATTGATACCATAGTTAGAGAATTAACCTGAATCACCTCAACCGGACCGAAGCACGGGATCTTAATGCGAAGTGATTGTTATCAAGACCAGAACGGCGAAATTCCAAGTGCAGTGCGGAAAATAAATGTATCTTGCTGCAAACGTTTCAGCAAACTGATTTACGATCATCTCCAGCGCGACTACAGAGTTTAGCATACCCGTAAATAATCTTCATGCTGCGATATGAACTCCCTCAGGTTGTAAATAATTTGTTTTTAATTAAAAATGCGTGCAGCATGAATTTTATGCTCATTTCTGGAACGAAAATCTTTCAAACTTTCAAGACAGTGGAAGGCGGAACAAAAGGTAGTTTCCACAGGAGCGTCAGGGTCAAGAAAGGAGGCGGAGGGGGATTTGTCTACCAGTTGGCACCAACCTGTCACATGCTGGAAACTTATGGGAGGAGAGGCGACGGAAGGTGATCTTAAAAGAGTCAAGTACCGGAAAATAACCCACACAAGACAGCAGTTCTCTGATCACTCAATGACTCACCTTGCCGCGCGTGATGGCCTCTTCCAGACGGCACTGCCACTCGAGCGACTGCAGCCAGATGGCGTGCCAGCGGCGTTCCAGATGGCAGGCTACGACCTGCAGCCCCTCGCTGTCCGCGCTGGCGTCGTCCGGCGCCTCGCCGCTCGGCTCTGTCGTCTTAAGGTGCTCGCACAGCTTCAGCACTGCAGACACGATCTTCGAGTGCGACTCGATGTCCTGCTGCAGAACCTGAGAACAGAAACACAATCTCCCCGTCAAACATTGCGAACTGAGACACAGATGGGGCAATCACAACTCATGTTGTTCTTGTTGCAGAATCAACCTGAAACAAGTCTGCGCTGAATCCGTGTCAAGGCTGCGCCGTTCCTACACACGGTTGCTTGTTCAAAAGCAAAGGCAGAGCGGGGCGAGTCCCCCAGCAGCCGTGGGGTGGTGGGGCTGTGACACGTCAATGACAACAGTGACCAGGACAATCTGATTCCACAAAGCCACAACGGGGGCTTCGAGCCCAGTTGAAACCTGCGCGGCCTAAAATGTCTTCCCGTTTTTGAATAGACTGCCAGGTGTCTTAGCCTTAGCCACCACAAACGTCTGGAGCTGACGCAAGTTGATACCATAAACACACACTCAACTATCATTTTGACCACCACCTGATCTGAGAATCCAACGCACTTTGAGTTTTCTTGATACCAGTGTGAAGCGTAGAACCAATGGTTTCGGAATGAAGGTGGAACCTCCAAACCTGATTCACTGAGTGACAATTGTCAGCACAAAATGCCAGACACCCGTGGACCACGCGACCAGAATTAACGTTTTGTACCAAACTGTTGTCAGATGCTGCCAAGACAACAGCCTCACTTACCAAAGTGAGGAAAACCAAACTTTTCTTCACAACCATCAGCTTGGCGTTGTTACACTCCACCCTTGCTCACCAAATGATACAGTGACGCCCCAAAGTAAACCAGTTTGAATTCTGAACGGCGATGTTTTTACGTTTACAAAACATCGCACCTTGCGACATTCAAAAGCACAAAGCACTGACAAGTCTGTTTTGACAAAACAGCACCGCATTCAAAGAACACTGCGTTTGTGGCAAACTTTTTGTGTCACACAAAAAAAGAAAGGCGAGCGTTGTTTGCACCATTTTGTGTGCGAATCGTTACTTGTGCATATTTGCGGAGTGAACAAACTGCAAACAATTTCCATCTTTCTAAAACGAAAGGTGTCAAAGAAGGCCGCCTTGAACAAGTGGGCATTTTCTGCACACGTCAGTTCAAATCTGAAACAAATGTTTCGCAGCCTCTCCTGAACATCACAATTCAGCGCAAAACATTTTGTCGAGGTCTTTTTTCAGCACTAAGTACCTATCGACAAGCGCTTGGATTCGTCATCTTCGTGGAACACAGCAAAGCCACATAAAACCGTTCAGATGTGAAGTGGGCACGGCTGATAGGACACAAGATGCTGTGCTCGAGATTCTCATTTTGCCTGATGTGATAAATACAGGCTGTGTATTTCATTTGAAGAAACAGCGTGTGTGCAAAAAGATCTCATCTCGTTCAGACAATGAGATGAAAGGAGACTGTTCAGCACTCGGCGCTCTTTCAGGTATTCATCGATATTCTGGCCGAGTGCTCAAGAACACACTGAAACATCCCACCACAAATGCTTATCGCTGGGTGAACAGAAATGTCAAGGCAATGTAATCTCACTCAAGTATCAAACTGATCTGTGTGCATTCTCAAAAGAAGGTGTCTCCTTCAAAACTGCCTTCCTGCTTTGTCAGCATGAAGGTCCTCTGGGTCACGAAGGCGTACAAACACTCAAACGAAGGGCACGGCTCGAAGAGGGGACAATCCAAATTCTCGCTGTCTGGATGCAAAACACCGACGACACTTTGGTTTCGAGCTTCGAAAAGTCTTGAACAGTTGTGTCTTCCAAGGCACTTTTCACAAGCTCCAACCTGGCAATTTTCCAGAAACCAACTGCGGGGCCCCACCCAAGAAACTATGATTGATTATTTCCGTTGAGTTTGTAAAATTGAAAAAGTTATCAATTCAATGAATGTCACCAGTCAGAAATTACACACTGCTGTTGTGGAATACACTTGACCTCTGACCTCGTGACAAAGACGTTTCATACGATTTCGTGTGCAAATGACGCCTCTCCACTCCAGGTGGAGAAAAGGGACTTGAAATTTCAGTCATTTTGCATCAGTAAGGGTGATTTTCCGTCAAGATAATGAGGCGAATTATGGCTCTAGTCCCAATTGTATTCTTTGCACGCAAGGGAACGATCTCACCGCCTGAGTAACGTAACTTTATCCGTGTGCTTTCTCAAGAGTGCTTAAAAAAACACAAAAGACATTTCTCATTTGAATCTAATCTTAAGAAAGAGAAATACACCTGTGTAGATCCGAAACGAAAGTCCTTGTTACAATGATCAAAGACAGGAAAATATCCGAAGACGCCAAAAGTGTGATGCACGCAAATTACTTGGCAAAGGAATGCAGGATAGTCGGAGCGAAGACTCAATTAGCGTAAAACATGACAAAGTGGCCACAAAGATGGGATCAGTCAGGGTCATATTTTATGCCTCGGCAGAGACACACAGCTTAGAACGTCCACTTGAGTCTAATCTGATCATCACGGAGATCTACAGACTAAATCTGAATACTGACAAAGCTTTAGGACGACAACATTCGGAAACAATGGTGTGCTCCGAGGACTGTCGAAGATGTGAACAGCATCAAAGTTTGATTTTGGTTTATCTTTCGGAAAACTAGATCAAGGGTCTGTACCACGATGATCGGTCCATTCACCAGATGGACCAGCATTTATTTTCTGCGAAAAAATTGACCTTGTAATTAAGTTGACATCAGGCAGCTCAAAGCACTTTGGGCCTAATCAGTGCTTTGCATTTCAGCCCTGTTTAATTTAGATCAGGAATCAACTTCTCCCACCTCCCGCTTTGCGGTCCCAATGCTGATGATAACCAAACAAAGCGGATTCCCAAATTCAATGATTTATGAGACACAGATTGGAGTTACGCGCTGACCAACACTCGTCGTCGCTGACACAAAACATGACCCTGGCGTGAGTCTGGATGATTTAGTTGACGGCCACCCAGGCGTGTTCCTCCATCAAGTTCTCAGTCCGTGGATCCGGGCAGCACCGCGAGACAAACAAGTGTCGCCAACACCTGTCCGCATCAGCGCGGCTCCTCCTCTCGCATATGTCCAGCAAATTCTCACTGGACACGTTCAAAGATGCCAACTGGTTTCCGGCGCACACAACAAAGGCCCATTAACAGCAGTTGTCAACACGATTAAAAAGTCTTGGGTCTGTTTTGTTTTGTTTCCAAACATAGCATTGAATGTAAAATCATGTCATTCGTCATGAGCCAAGCTGTCACGGAAATGAGAAAGCACCAAGTTTGATGCGAAAAAGATGATCTCCCTGCTATTTTTTCCTTTTGTGAATTCTGCGCATTTTATCCAAAACTATTGCAAATCATCGGGAACCCAACCCAGGATTTTCACGGTTTAATTTCTGAGAGGGTTGAACTCCCCAAATTGGTCCAAAACTCATTCTTGACTGGTTTTAGACCAAACAAGAGAACATGAGAAAAAACTGGACTGATCCCAAGGACGGAGAAAAAGACAGGGAATTCCCGTCGAAGTTTAGATGCCGCCTGCAAGCATTGTGTTGAAAGTTGCACCGGAAGTTGAAGGAATCCAGCAGCCCATTTCCGGTGCAATGCAATCAGTATCAGAAACAGAAGACAATAATCAGCTGTTTTATTCGATTCATTACGTAAAGGCTTCAAAGCATCCATTCTCGTTGGGTTGCGTCAATCCACTGTACAACACAATGGTTCCTGAAAAATGAATGAGCATTGATAACTGGTCCAACAGCCTTATTTTGACATGATTCTCATTAGCCCCTAGGCCATGACCATGTGGTTGTCAAATACTGGAGTTCTGGCTGCCTTTCAAAGCATTAAAATTGTCTTTGACATCAATGGCGACAATAGTGTCATCAAAGGGAAGCTTTATGCTCTTTCAATTCATATCAATAGGTTTAAATTGAGCTTTCCAAACAAAACCTCATGCCCGAGTCTGAATGATACATATTTCATTAAACCAGCCCGAAGCAGGTTTGATGAGTGAACAACACAGTGTTCCAAAACAGACCCTCTTTCCGCCCCCAACCTTGCATCGTGTGTCCAGGAAAATGGAAAGTGTCGTTGGAATAATATTCCATTGCAGTTTCCCTTTATTCTAACTGGGCATCTGAAACGCTCTGCACGAAACTTTGACTTCAATCAAAATTCATTGAATTCACTGGAAATGCTATCCTTGATGAAGTGACACTGATACCGCACAATGCAAGATCCCGCTGTCAGATACAAGTGGACATATGTCGCCTTCCCCCGGATATCATTTTCGGAGTTTCTCTTGATTAAAGGGTCAATGTTAATCGTCCAAATCGGATTACAGCTGCAACAAAAAAGGCATCGGGCTGAGCAGGCCATGTTAGGGTCTCCAGAAAAATGTTCCCTCAAATTGAAGAAGAAAACTGGTGCCAGAAATCTGTCCTGTAATCTCATTAAAAACAAGTTTAAGCCGCAGTTTAAAATCTGTCCCTGTTTTGCACAAAACAATGCAGTGTTGCCGTCCATAATTTCTGTCTCTATTCATTTCTCTGTGCAAACGAATCATTTTCATGCTGCATTTATTGAGGTATAAGAGATAAGTAAACCTTGACAACTGTTTCCTGCATCTTCAAAGTGACGCGTTTTCTTGCTTGGCTTTGCTTTGTGTCGGCTGATTGTTACTTGGGATAAAACTTCCACAATAATTATGGTGGACTTGTGCCAGGAAAAGCCATTGCCATCAGGCGCTTTTTCAATTTTCAAAAGCACAAAGCCTGCCTTTGATCACGTTGTCTTTTATTCACCCGCGGTGCTAATTCTTTCCAAAACACTGATTCCAATATGAAGTTATAACCCTCACAGCACTGACGCTTTCATCAAAGACAATCAGTACTTAGATAAGTAAACAAATTACTGCTGTGCAGAGTGGACAAACCTCCTCTGGTCACTTTGATTTAGTGACGACCCCGGAGGGGACGTTCTCGTGAAAAGCTTTGTCAGCGAGCAATTGGGCCTGAAGAATTGCGACTAATCAGTGGACAGAACTCGACTCGAGTGCCGGTTCAGTGGACACGTCCAGCTGCCACGTCGTAACAGGCAAAACTCGCCTGGTCCAGCAGGATCAGGGTCAGTTTTTTACTGGTCTCAGAGGACGACAAAACTACAGAGAGAAAACCCACTGGTGTCCACACACCTGCCAGCATAAGAAACCATGAACCATTGCATTGTTCACATCAACAATTTGCTTCTGCAATTCTCCATTTGCCATTTGTGATCGAAGAGTTGCGGAAAAGTCATCTGAGGTACAGTGCCTGACGCCACAAGCTTTTGTCCAAAAGGCACGATCAGTCTCGAGGACACCAATTAACACACAACCGCCAAATTCGCAAAAGCAATAGTAATTTGACAAGACTCAACTTGTCATCTGCAGCACATAAAAAAGTCTCCCTCCGCTGCAGATCCCAACCCAGGAACTAATTAACAGGACTTCCTCAAAGCTGCAGATGATTTATTTGTTTAGATGTGTCAGGTGTGTGCACACCTGAGCGCACCTGCAGAAACTGCAAACAAGCACAAATGGAAAATTTTAATCAGAAATGTCAGGTTAATTTGCATGTTGTGCAGTTGAATTGAAGATAAAACACGCTCAGAAAAAGCTTTACGTTCTTAATTTACCTTGCTGAAACAACACAGTCTGTGGAGACCCAGAACAATGGGATCCAACCTCAGAACTTTTTGCGCCTAAACAGCAGATAACATCTGTGTTGGTCTGAGGTATTGAACTCTGCCAATAGATCAATACCCCAGTGAATGATTGGTATTAACAGCTTCTAGACATGCAAACAGCCAGCTTCCCGTGCGCAGAGCAGTTCTGCATGCAAAACATACTGTAAATCAATCTCGCTCTGCGAGTCGAATACAATTTTGACGCTTTTGGGCACCAAACACGACACCTTTAAGTGAGTCACGTACGGAGTATAGAATGGATGGCATCGACGCGTGTCACGTACCTGTACGTAATAACCCCGCACAGATCAATGCTATCATTGAGGCCAATTCCTTCCAATTTTCATATCAAGAAGTCTTCAGACGTTCAGAAAACTTAATCAAGTAAATGACATCCATTGTGCAGCTCAACAAAACCCCCGTAGCGTGGTCTAGACAAATGTCTCGTTTTCTTGTCACGTTTCCACTCACCACTTCATGGCAGCTTGGATGTGGATCACAGTGGTGTTACAATTGCGATTTTTCCTGCAAAAAATTTCGCTTTGTATCCAGTCCAGTTAAATGCCCCCATTGAACCCTTGTCATCCCACTTCCCCTCGGGTCTGAAATGAACATTTCCTCCGGTTAATGGAAATGGAAAATATGTGGGTATTCATTCAAGCTAAATTTGGTGTTCATTGACTGAACTCAAATTGGTTTTGTAAAAACTAAATCCCTTTCGCACTTAAAAACGTTTCTGGTTGCACATGTCCTGCTAAGCCTCCCAGCTCGGAAACAATACTACTAACACCAGACCCACCTGTTTCCCTTTTTGTCTCATTTCGTTTGGGAAAAAGCGAAATCGATTTTGTTTCAGCCTTCGCAGTGCGAGGAATGATGTCACTGCGTAACACGAGACGGGCTCGACAGATGTAGAATGAATTTCTTATGCTTTCTGATTGCACAGGGTATCTCCACAACAAAACCTCAATTAACAAAATTGACGGATTTCTCTGACAAAAAGTTTGCCAATTTCGGTTTTCGTTTGTTGCAGATTTTAACGCTTATGTAATTCTATTCCAAAGGAAATGCACTTTCACGAGTTCAATCAGTCTTCCGACCCCAACTTCATGCTTTGCTTTCTGGTCACAGGATAAGGAACCAATTTGCCACGAACTCAAAAGAAGCCGACGGGGCTGTGTTCGTCTGCACAGCTAATACCATTGCAAGAGCGTGAAACAAAGCGATAGGAAACGTCAATGTAGAATCCTCAATTTAAACACGCAATTCGCGGATCATACTGGTTCCCAATTCATTCAAATTGTCCTTTTTTCGGGGGAAAAATGACCGGTTAACTTGTTAGCTTTCCAATTTTACTGCTGGCGTGACAAATACGGGCACGCAAACGATTTTGCCGCCTTTTCATTTTTTCCAAAGTGCAGCTGCACGCAAAAATTCTGCCGCATAAATCTGGGCAAAGGATCGCCCAACGGTCAACAACAAATAGGGAAAAAATGTCACATTTCTCAGATTTCAACTCATGAAATTGACCTTCTCACCGATGGGACACAATGATACTAAATGAACGTCCCGGAAGAGTCTCCATCATTTCAATCCATCGCTTCAAGAAGCTGAAAACTCACATTGAAGATCATTCACATTCTGCTATTCTCACAGCAAAGAGGAGGTACAGGGCCAAAACTTCTGTGTTCATTCTTGAGGCCTAAGCGACTTCTGATCGGATATTGGCTCCGCAACGA
>JAAUYG010163579.1_pt1 | contig 10976 bp, 8 predicted proteins | sample 7278091 | NCBI WGS metagenome assembly JAAUYG01 (sample SAMN14350201, study PRJNA611818) | marine sediment metagenome | isolation source: surface marine sediment (0.6m) | place: French Polynesia: Moorea | collected 2018-08
AGTAGCAGCATTTCACATTTTCTTCCAAATTAGGAAGAACTGCATTAAGCCTAACATAATCTCTAAAATGTTGTCTGTGACCGGCTGAGCTATATTTCAGCTCCCATACAATGTGAAGGTGCGGGGGGGGGGGGGGGTAGTTCCATAAATATCAAAGAACCGTGTCAGTGAAGGTACTTCCTGATTTAACATTTCTTTCCACAATGTTCCAACTCTGCTTTATCAATACACTGCTTCAGGAGCGACCTCCATTCTCTCTTGCCCGGAAAACAGCTATTGTTAATAAACTAATTCCAGTATATCTCCAAACTATACTTTTCTATGCTTGCATGCACGTCAGGCACGAACCCTCAAAATTTGGTCATGTTGGTAGGACTATACACATATTGATACAATCGTTTTAAAAAGATATGCTTTGCTAATGAGTCATTATGCAGCTGAGCTGTCTTAATGGGAGGGGATTATAGCTAACACGTGCTTTAACCAGGATGGGGATGAAGGTGACGGATTAATACAAACTGGTGTGACAGGAAACACGTCGAGTATGTGGGTAACAAACAGCAGACAAGCCTAAACTGCGGGTTTTGCGGCAACGTTTTAATCGACGGATTGGGCTAGGGTCTGAAGTTTGTACAGGCGATTGTCTCATGTAAATATTCCAAGGTTCCACTGGGGAACCGCTTTGTACAAGCGGCCATCACAACGTCTTTTACGATGTGTAGTTTGCTGCAAATTACTGCAAATCGGTCAGACTGATTTGTAAGAAGTCTGACCTATTAGCATGCAATGGTGAAATCAGTCTAGATCCGGCCATGAATGACACAGAAAGGCTTATGGCAGCACTGGTAACTGCACCCCCCACTCCCCAATACCCCACAGCATGTCACATGACCCAACCAATAACAGTCAGGGATTAGCCATGTTAACACTGTACCTTTCAGTCGAGGACTCGAGGTTTGCTGATTGGTCGGCACATTCCACCCCATGCGCCTGTGAACAGCAGGCAGGTGTAAGTTCCATTACTTTTCTGTTTGCAGTGACTTGACGCATCGCACTATCCGGGAAAGGTATATGCAGAGTGAAGGGAAGTCAAGTCTGGAGTCTGCAGAGAAACGTCTTCTCAAACAGATCGTGGAAGTCTATATCCTTGAGTTCCTGGTAAAGCCATAGTTACCACGGTGACAGCATCACTGTGGTTATATTGTTGTCATGGTTACAGTGTCACTGTAGTTACAGTGACTTAATACATATAGTATTTCCTTGCAAGAACTTTCAAAATACATTATAATAAAAAAAAAACCCTTGTAATTGGTTTTAAACATGATATTAAATTCCGTAATTTGCAGACATGCAAATTTGGAGCAGAAATTTCTGATTGATCATGTTTTGGTAAATTTCTAAAATGGAGATACCTTGTACAGTGTTGTATATATGTACTACATTGGTGATGTTGACTTGGATGATAAATTGATTAGCATGACCAACACCTGAACACTGTGACTTAGAACACACCTAGTAGCTTCATGCCATTTCGCCACTTTGATGTTTTTTTAATTTTATGATAATATTCTTATTGCATTCTCATCACCATGACCCAGCTGGTTGTACATTGTTGTACACAGCAGGATTTTTTATCAATCATGTGTAATATTCAACGTTATTGTTTAATGTTCTTGACGAAGGAAAGTGTCTGAACGCTGCTGAGGTCTTGCCTAACACTAGTACAGTACAGCGGTCCATGTCTGGGATTAATTAATCAGCAGTGGTCATTCTCCATACACACCCGTGGGAACAACACACCAGTTCCTATCAGATCACTGACTGTTAGGCTATGTCAGGCACGGTAATACAGTGGAACCTGTCTTGAAAGACCACTCCATTAGCCATAAAAACATGGTTCCTTAACATGCTCAAGACAGGTGGTCTTTGGTGACAGGACAGACAGGGTAATTTACATTGAAATGTGGGACTTTCTCCCAAAAATTAATGGTCCTTCAAGACAGGTAGTCTCTCATGGCAGTGATATTTCAAGACAGGTTTCACTGTAGTAATTCCATGGCTTGCTTGCTGTTGCCTTACTGTATTCAGAATGAAGTTTTCCTGTTTTGTGTATGTTGGTAGGTAGGGATACAGTAAAACCTGTCTTGAGAGATCACTGCCATGACAGACCACCTGTCTGGAGAGACTAGACATCCTAGGGGGAAGGTCTTACATGTCAGTATAATTGAACCTGTCACCAGACAACCACCTGTCTTGAGAGACCACATGCTTATGGCGAATGGGGTGGTCTCTCCAGACAAATTTTACCATATACATGATATAGATGGAAACTCACGTTGACACCAGCGAACATCGGGCGAAATTTTGAGCTTTCCACCTGACTCCACGGGTCTTCTTCAGAAAACTGAGGTTTCCGCGTTGTCGTCACGTAACTCCCTGTTATTATACGGGTCACTAGTGTTACGTGACGACAACAGCTGTCAAATTTTACCATGTTTACTGTATGTGTGTCAAGCTTACTGTGGTAGATAAAACACACTTGTAAACATTAAATAGGTGTGAATCTAAACACTGAAGGTGTCCACTTGAACTGCAGCCAACTTACTATTATACTATTAGTACATGTAGGAGGCAGATTTAAGATTTGGTAAAAATTAAATTTCAGCCAATAGTGTGAATACAGTGGAGCTCAGAATTAACCAGTGACAGGCCTGTTACAGACTGGTCTTAATAGTCAGGTGGTCTTAATAGTCAGGTGGTCTTAATAGTCAGGTGGTCTTAATAGTCAGGTGGTCATAATTAGGTGGTAGTGATAAAGCCAAGCTCTACTGTATTCATATTTCTTCTGTAATCTTAAATGTGTGTAACACTAGTATTACACAAGGCCACATGTGTTTTCATGTGTTTTGATGTTTTACTTGGACAAAAAATTCACTATGGTAGAGCTTCATATCTCCCCAGTAGGTGAAGTTCAAGTGGATCGTTAAAAATTTTCGTTTGACTGTTGCTGAAGGTCGGGTCCCCAGGAGTGGCTTTGCAGTGTTCTGTGAATGTCTAGAGTTGTAAAGATAGCATCATTAAGGACTACTCTATCTGCTACTGACATATCTGCATAAATATTTTGCACCCTTCCACCTATAACAGGTCTGTCTGTGGTCAGAGTGGTGTGGCATTCTCTTAATGGGCCAGCATTTGAAGTGTCAGGAACTTCGGGTCTTGATACCGCAATCATAGCTGGCCAAACCTTTAAATTAACAGTGACATATAAAACTGCAGGTTGTGTTGGCTCGGAGGCAAGTGAAAGCACGCGACTGCGCCTGGCAGCCACGTTCCACAGGAAATGACCGCTGTGAGCGACATGCAAAACGGGTCTCATTTACTTCAAATTAGCACGTCGGGGATGTTATTGTATATAGCGCACATGCTTTCCTTTCGGAGATCTTAAAACAATAGACCAGCGATGTTAGGGGCTGTGGCGATGAACGCCATTCATTGCCATGGAGATGGGGGGGGGGGGGGTAGCGTTGGGGAGTGAAGGACATAGCTGAACCAATGTACACTGTGGTATGTCGGGCTGATACATGTAGTAACGTTTCGGGTGCTCTACGGAACTCTTTTAGCGGCTGTTCAGCCAACACCGTGAACATCCCCTAGGCTTATAAAAGACCACCGAGGCTGCATTCCGTTTTAGTGTTGGTCACCAGGTGTTAGTGGTTGACAAGTCTTGTATAGCTGGTTGTCACCATCGTTACTAGAGACGTTGCTAGGGTTAGGTGACACTGTCCGTGGTGTCATCGCTGGAGGAACCACAGGGATTGTGATTGTCACAGTAAAATTGTCAACAAACTGTTAACATGGCTTACTATGGTGGAAATGGTGTGACTTGAAACCTGTGACAAGCAAAATTTGATGGATTATATATCACCTGTATAATAGGAGGTAAGGCAAGGAGTTGTGACTTGTATGGACTCTTCTGGCCCGGACACTCTTATGTATGAAATATTGTGGTCATTCATGGGGGGATTCTGCATTGGGCTTTCATAGAAGACAGTAAATACAGAAAGTAATGCAATATTTTATTATTTCTTTGTGTGTGTGCGGAAGTAAAACTTTCTTCGTGTTCTTGTAGTATTATTTTCAGTATAGCCATTGGTGAGCAGATTATTGTGTTCTGGAACCTTTTTCCTTAAGATTCCAAGGGCTTGGAGCATTTTATGAAAATAAAAAAAAATACCAACGCATGTGTACAAGTTCTGAATAAGGAAAAAAAAAACATAAAACGTAGTTCACAATGTGATTACTTTGTGTTACAATATTTGAGAAGTCTGCATCTCGTCAAAACATTGGAGGAGATGGGGACCAAGAAATTTTAGCTCAATGTAGTGTTGCTACATGTGCAACATGTGCAATATCCCAAACAAATTTTATAAGACCTGTCTGTCTGTGTGTCACATGTTTCAGAAAGAAAAAAGCCAGGATGAAGTATCGGACAGCGGAACTGTAAGTTTGGCATCTTAAACATGCGATGGGATTTAGTAACCATGATAAAGTTACCATGGTACACATGTAACATCTGAAAATTCACTTTTTGCTTCTGTTTTCTCAATTCAATTATTTTGGCATTGACTTTATTTCTTGGTCTGTTAACATGTTAAGGGTTCCACATGGGTGAAAAACGAAGTGCAACACGACCACTTCAAAAGTTGTAGAAATCCGACGTGGCCTTTTATAAAAACTGTAGAAAAGTGACGTCAATGTCTTATAAAAAGTGACAGGAGGACATACTATAGGGAAAAATAAAAAGTGACATGTGACATAGCATAAATTATTTGGACCCACGTCGAGCCCTATGTTAAAGTCACTTATTCATTGTTACATACATGTTTTTCCTTTACCATTGTTTACCATGACTTACAATTTACTTCCTATCTTATATCATTGGAGTATCACACTGAGTGGCTGTAGGGCTGATCAAGTTCTTCATCTCTCAGTCTCAGGTCCTGTCTGCAGCCCAGGGCGACAGTCCAAGAAAGTCGCCCCGGAAACGTGATTACAAGAACATGTCCCCCAAGAAAAAGGCAGCACAGAATGTGGAGCAAGGCAGTGATACACCTAAGGTAAAGATCATTAATGTAGTTGCTGTAGTTATGGATACAGTTAAGAATTAGCCATGGTAACGTGTCTTCTGACAAAAATATCTCCATGGTAACTATTAGAACTAGTACCTCCTGTGAGAAATATCTTCTTGTTAATTGCAACCATTGGTAACCATGGTAACTGCCTTCTGAAACAAATAGCCATGATAACTGCCTTCTGACTTTGTGATAAGTATGGTAACTACAGTAAACCATGTCTTGAGAGACCACTGCCATGGTAGACCACCTGTTTTGAAGGACCACATATTCTAAGCAGAAGGTCCTACATTTCAGTGTCATTGAACCTGTCACCAAAGACCACCTGTTTTGAGAGACCAGATGGTTATAGCAAATGGGGTGGTCTTTCAAAACAGGTTTTACAGTACCTTGCGACAGAAATACCTTCTTGGTAACTGCCTTCTGAAAGAGCCATGATAACTGCCTTCTTACAAAATACAGTGAAATCTGTCTGGAGAGACCACTGTCATGAGGGACCACCCGTTTTCAAAGGCCACAGATTTCTGGCAGAAGGTCTTACATTTCAATGAAATTGAATCTGTCACCAAAGACCACCTGTCTTAAGAGACCACATTTTTATGGCCAATAGGGTGGTCCTTCAAGACAGGTTCTACTGGTTCTTTGTGGTAATTGTGGTAACTACATTGTGAGAGAAATAATTGCGGTGATTTCACTCTAACAGAAATGGCCATGGCTAATGAAAGGATATCTTTTGTTTTTCGACTCACGAGTGTTTACTATGCTCTGCTGCAGGAACAGAAGGTGAAGAAACGACTCAGTGCAGAGGACGTGCGTCGTGCTGTGATGAATGAATCACCGGAGAAGACACCTCAGAAGAGAAAGAAAACTCCAAAAAAGGAGCCTCAGGCAGAGTATGAAAGGCAGGAGAAAAGCACCAAGAAAGAAGTTGTTGAAAGGAGAGAAAAGCCAAAGAAACGACTGAGCGTAGAGGAGGTATTGTTACATTGAAACAGAGTCTCAGTCTGACCTAAATATAGGTGGAGGTTATGTTAATGCATCCAGACAAAACAATGACACTGGTCCCTGCAATTTAAGACCCTTCTATTTTAGAATTTCATCTATTGCTATTTTAAGATGACTCATTGGCCACTCGACTAGTATATATAGGGCTCCACATGGGTAAAAAACGAAGTGCGACACGGCCACTTTAAAAGTTGTAGAAGTGTGACGTGGGCTTTTACAAAAACTGTAGAAAGTGACGTCAAGGTCTTATAAAAAGTGACATGGGGACAAAGGGAAAAAATAAAAAGTGACATGCGACACAGCATAAATTATTTGGACCCATGTGGAGCCCTATAGATTCAGTATAAATATCCCTCTAGATAAAGACCATGTTCAGTATAAGACTGGCTTGTTCTGCTGGAATGCATGGTCGTTCAATGCAGGAAACGGTGACGTACTGGTACACTATATGCTAATCAGGTAATGGCAAGTGGACTGAGTGTCATGAGTGACCAGACCCAACTTCGGAGTTAATCAAGTTCATTGTTGTGGTGACCCTAGGTGAGGAGAGCCGTGATGGAGAGTGGCAGCGAATCAGAGGCCAGTAACCATGGTAACAGTGAAGCAGACGACAGTGATGAGGAACTTTCAGAGGAACAGTAAGTTATTGCTAGAAGGGGGGGGGTATGTAATATACTGGTATAATACACTATAACCTGTTATGTGAGACCACCTGTCTTTAAAGACCATATGTTCCTGGCTAAAGGACACAAATTCACTTGTCTTGCTACCGCAAACAGCTTGCCTTGAAAGAACATGTTTTTATGACAGGACTGTTCTCATTCCAGAGAAGCTGTTCTGTACATGTATATTTTTAAACTTTGATGATGCATGATTTATAAATATCAATAAACTTTTTAATTAACTGTACATTTTTGGGGAAAACAATAGCGAAATGGCGCCTTAAGCTCCTGTAATAGGTGAGTTGACTGTATTCTCCTTTCAGCTCGGATTCCGATGTGTATCGAGCTGGATTGTCGCCTGCTAAGAAAAACAAGAAACCTGACTCTGGTCAAAGGCCAAAGAAGCCTGTGAACAAAGACTCCGACTCTGATGATGCATATGGCTCACCGCAGAGAAAAGCTAAAGTTCACAGAAAACATCACGTGCCAAAGAAGAAGAAAAAATCACCAGCTTTTACAGGGTCCGAATCTGAGAATTCAGACACAGAGGAGAAGTTTACACATCTGTCTGAAGTGAAAAGAAAGAAAAGAACTGTTCGGGCATGTGTTTCCAGCTCAGAGTCTGAATCAGAAGATCTGATGGTGGTAGACTTGCCAAGCTCTGGTGAGAACAGTAGTTTGAGGTTACGAAAGGAACAGCCGGTGAAAAAGAGAAACTCACGGTTGATAGCTGAGTCAGACAGTGAGTCAAGCAGTGACAGTGGCAGCAACGGTGGAAGCAATGGCAGCAGCAGTGGCAGCGATTCTGAAGCAAGACAAAAGTCAAGGTCAACTTCAAGGTCAAGGTCAACTTCAAGGTCAAGGTCAACTTCAAGGTCAAGGTCACAAGGCAACCAAGGTGAGACTGGGACCTTTGTTGGTTATCGTAAAAGACATTCAAGTGCACAGTATGTGCGCAGTAGTAATTCCAAATATCAACAGAGAAATTCGGGCAGATCGCTTTCCAGCACTGTCAGTAGTAAACTAGGCCGTGATGGCCAGCAAATTTTGCCTCTCAAGGGCCATGGGTTTTCTTTGACAAGGCAACACCGAAGATGTAATGCTACCGAAAGAGGGGGAGAAAGCATGTCAGAGAAAGAAAAACGGTTACGACTGAAGCAATACGACTTCCCGCTGTTTAGCACTGATAGTGAAAGTCCGTGCTCCAAGCCACGATTTAGGCTTTCACTTTTCGATAAGTCTATAAACCAAGATTCTGAAACTACCGGTAAAAGAAAAATTTCTGATTTGGCTGGTGGGGATAGATTTAAGGGTCGCCATAGCAACCCAGCAGTACCTGGCAATAAAACTCGGGGAAGAGGTTTAACAAGTTACTCCACGTATCCTATTGAGAACTATTTTAAGACCAAGAAAATGCAGTTAGGTAGGCTACAGCATGACACGGCCAGCCACTGGAGATTGGATTGTCGCACAGTGAAACGAGTAAAATGTAATAAACTGAAACCAGAGTTAACCATGAATATGTATGACTTCTCCATGAATATGTATGACTCGTCAGACAGCAGCAGTGAGCAGCAGACCTCTGTGCCGAACACTCCAAACATGACGCCACAGCGGAGAAGAAAGTCTAATGCCAGGAAAGGAGGAGCCCAAGGTAACGCTAGACGAATGGCAAGCAGCAGCTCCTCCGAGTCAGAGGCTGAAGCAAGCAGTGACAACATGGAACGTGTGGGGAAAGGATCGTCAAAGGCAAAAAATGATCACAAGCGGAAGAGGAAGGTGTCCAGTAATAGCGACCAATCAGAGAGCGAGGTCAATGCATCTCGGAAACGTCGCCCAAGTGAGTCATCGTCAGAAGAGGACCTACCACTGAGCGTGGTCCGAGCGGCAGAGGAAAAAAAGGTAAAACATCGTCACTCAGGGGTAGGCTTTATAAATTAAAGTGCCATCATAATAAGTCTTAGTCATTTTTTAGTTAATGGCCAGTCCGAGGTGGGTTCACAAAAGTACTAACATCTTATGTTAGGACTTTGGTTTTATGAAAGTGATCAATAAGGATTGGGATTAATAAAAGTATTAACATCTAAGGGCTTGTGAGACTTTTTTAGCCACTCATTCATTGTTGTGGAAATGCTCAATCTGGGATACGGCTCACATAAATGCTTAAGTCTATCTGGAGTTACATGACATGAATGACATCCACAGTGAGTCTTCAATGTGGAAATATCAAATGCCCTGCAATAAATAGAATATGAACAATATGTTGTTTATCTGTACAGTGCATCGGGGTTGAAGCTGGCTCCTAGTGGAAAAATGGAAAATACATTTATTCTCTTTTTTTTCCTCGAATGAATTATTTTGTTTATTGATGAATCTACACATGAAAATACCGTCTGACAGGCGAATTTCTTGAAGATTCATATGATTTGGAAGTGATCTTAGCTATGGGTGATAATGTGCTCATTTTACAATTGTTCCTGGACATAAGATTGTTGAGAAAGGCGTGAAACAGAGGCACGGAGGGGTATAGTTTTACTATCACAATATATATAACCTACTATTGTTTACTTTTTATATTAAAGAAAGCAAGCACCAATTCTGACTATACATCTGACACCAGCCTGGAGCCGACTCCAGAAAAGGTGACGAAACCTGCAAAGATGTCGACCGGGAAGAAGGAGAAAAGCCATCAGCAGGGACGGAAGAGGAAAAGAGAAGAAACGTCGTCATCGTCGTCTTCGAAACATGGAGGACAGAAGACTGCTAAAAAGTCCAAAATGGACCAAGGCAAAGAGGCAAGGATGACTAAGTAACGAACTGTTCACCACCTCCACCCCCCACCCCACCCCCAGTTGTCTTGCTTGCAGGGTCTTAATTTTGAAATTACCTGTACTTGTATATAGCACTAGTTTTCAACTTTGGGTCATCCAGTGAGTCCTCTTAACTCTTTGCTAACCTTATTTCCGGCCTAGTCTTATGGTGGAGTATGGCTGTATAACATACAAATGTACACATGGCATAGGAGTAGTGGGTAAATAGCTCATTTGGCATACTCAATGTTTGTCAAATTGCAGCTGAGGAACTTTCAGACCCTTTAAACTACCCAGTTGAAATGTCAAGTGTTTATACATTGTGTATATTAGATAAAGAAATGAAAGGCTACTACTACTACTACTACTACTACTACTACTACTACTACTACTACTACTACTACTACCGGTACTACTACTGCTACTACTACTGCTACTACTACTACAGTATACATGTAGAACCTGTCTTGAAAGACTGGCCCATTGTCCATAAATATTGAATATTATATCGAAAAGTGATGTAGTGCTGGATCTGTTAGTTTTAACTGAATTGAATGTTATAATGGTGTATCGAAACTACTAGTATACTCCTTGAGTATTAAAGTGAATCTGATATACATTTTGATCTCCATTTGAAGAGCTATAATTGGTACTTTAGCATAGAAGATGGACACAGTGCTATTATTGCTACTACGGGTGTATGTGCATTTCCAGAAACCAACCCCGAAGAAGTGGCAGTACACAATTTTGAGCTACATGCGTTGGTTGAGTTTAACAGTGTGCTCATTGCAACGCCAGATACATCACCTTAGGCATTTACCCAGACGAGCTATGTCTGTGGAAGCAGGGAACTTGAAATTCCTCAAGTATGTATCTAGCAGTTATATCATTTATATGTAGGGCTCCACATGGGTAAAAAATAAAATGCGACACTGTCACTTTAAAAGTTGTAGAATCCGACGTGAACCTTTATAAAAACTGTAGAAACTGACGTCAAACTAAAAAAGTGACATGTCTGACAAAGGAAAAAAATAAAAAAGTGAAGTGTGACATAGCATAAATTATTTGGACCCATGTGGAGCGCTATATGTACTAGCACATGCATGTGTGTATAGTAGACATTACGGGTAGTATATAGGTATTTGTGTAATAATGACAAAATGACTTTATGCTGTAGTCGCTTTATAACTTGATGATTTGCATGAGTTTGGAAGGCTGTTTTGTTTCCTCTCACTGGTTCCTCCTGTGGCGTCTCTGTGTGGTACGCGCGGTGCGGTTGTCTAGGGGGTTTGGCTCGTCTGCGCGCGCGCACCTACTCTTCCCCGTTCGTCCGTTATCAAGGCACACTCTCAGCAAGAGGCGCGACC
>JAAUYG010275593.1_pt1 | contig 10975 bp, 11 predicted proteins | sample 7278091 | NCBI WGS metagenome assembly JAAUYG01 (sample SAMN14350201, study PRJNA611818) | marine sediment metagenome | isolation source: surface marine sediment (0.6m) | place: French Polynesia: Moorea | collected 2018-08
CGATCATCTATTTTTAGGAAAAGGTTGCAGGGTCCCCAAAAATCAGAAAAAGATTGTAGGGTCTCAAACTTTTTCAGAAAAAGGTTGCAGGGTCCACAAAAATAAAATTTCAAAAAGGGACCGGTATTGAAAAATTGGGACCTCGTAAATGAAAAAAGTCACGTGTTTTTTTATTCTTACTCCACACTCAAACTCTCCACTCTCACTCTGCGTTGAGGGATTGTCGTCTACACTCAAACCTGCCGATGTTTACATCATACATTTTGCAAAGGACCTGAAGTTCTTCCGACACAGGCATGTCTGTGCACAGAGTCTGATGCCTAAGATGAGCTGTTCAGTGAAATGCACCCGATTGTAAGGAGAATGTTGTCCTGTCAACAGAAAAGGATTTATTTAGCTGCTTGTTGTTTCCAGTTTACATCAAGGTCTGTGTCAGAGAGGAATCCGGGCTGACCTGGGTTTGGTCAAGGTAACATTTCTGAAGTTTAGTGGGCTCAGGCCACAAAGATTCAGATTGTCTGTTGTCAGATAAATTTCGGGCCCTGGGGTCCTCTTGATCCGCCACTGAAAACAAACTTTTGACAAAAAGGAAAATGTCTGATAGTTATTGTTATTCATCATGTAGTCCCACTGACCAAAAAGCGTGTTGCCACAAGATAAAACTCCGCCTGGTCGGAATATTGTGTTCAAAGCAAACATATTCTGTGTCCAGAATCAGCTGCAGTTGTATTACTCCATCAGAATGAAACAGAAACCAATTGATCACATGGAGACTTTTCGCGCCTGGTGTGACTTTCTCTCGTTTTTCACAGAGGAGCGCTCACCGGCATGTGCTTGGACAAATCAGGTCTTCTGTCAAGCTTTTTTGCAGCAAAGTCACCTCTGGAGACGTGATACGCCCCTCACCAGAAAACCAAGGTTGCGTTGGATCTTAGATCTGTGAAACAGGGACTGAGGAAAATTCCGACACAAAAAGACCTAAACAAAGAAAACAACAAAGATCTTGAAAACAAACATGAGAACACCACTTCAGTCCCATCTCAGAAAAACAAGGAGTTGCTGGCCGAGGAGTGCCCACTCGACAAAATCCGGGGTCGCAGAGATTTTTCTCAGCATTCAAACTTGATGACGCCAGAATTGGGCAGGAAGCACTTTCCCAATCTGGCGCCTGCAACCTGACTGCAGCTTTGAAGTTTTGAGTCAAGTCTTTTTATCTCAGCAATGCGATCAGAACTTTTCATCGGTTCTTAACCCAATTCACAAAGTTTCAGAAGATTGTGAAGGACTTGTGAATTCGTACAGGGCCGTATTTACAAAAAACAGGTTAATTGTTCGCCCTTTAACTTTCCCTGAAAAAGCTATTTTTGCATTCTCCGTTCCCCCAAAAAGCGGAAGTGAGAAGGACACTTAAAAGTTTCTTGCGTCATCCAAACCCGTCCAAAGATCCTGTGCTCACAGCAGGGTGTTATCCTGGAGGCCGGGTACCAAGGACGCAACAAGCAACAAGCGCCCCACGGTTTTCTTTTCCCAGAAACCAAAAATCTATCCATCCAATTCAAGAAGACGAAAACACATTTTTGTCCACACAGCTGAGTGTGTGCGGTGACACATTTCAACTTTTGTGTGTCTTCTTCTCTCATAGAACTTCCAAAATAGCATCATCTCTTCTTGATTCTGGTTTCTCAACGAGTCCAGAAGAAGAGTCACTCAACGCACGAAAGTTGTATCTCAGGCAGGCCCACTCCCTCTGAAAGGCTCAGGTGCTTTCCCTGCAGGGTCCTCTGCCCCTTCAGGGAACTGTCATGGGAAGGTCTCAGTTAAGAACACAAAAAACTGACCATTTTGTTCTCTTCTGTGTTTCCGTCAAGCCTGAGAAACTGTTCTTACGCACAAGCAGAACACAAGCATTTACACAAAAATGTTTCATGTTCTGGGAAATTAACAAAGATCTCTTCAACAAATTCACTTTCCATTAACTGCTGAGAATCTTTTTCTCTAATGGAAACGTACGTAAAGATGGAGTCTTAGCATTCCGTTTGTGATTCTGATTTTCGCGCAGTTGGATTTTGCACGCTATTCTTGGCCAAAGTGACAAAAAGAAAGTGAAATTGAAATTGTCTGATCCACTTTCCTGCAGGTGTGTTGTGCCCATCTGCCAGAAGGGTTAATTTGCATATGAGCTCCTGAGATGTTTTTTGGTTCAAAGGCTACAGTGACTCCAGTTGCCTGTTCAGAAAGAATCCAAATTGCGCACGATTTTCAGCAGTTCAGAAGACAAGCATCCTGTCAGCCACAAGAAAATCACTTTCTCTTCTGGAAACACGATATCTGCTTGGAAAATTGGATGCGGGTAATTATGTGGAAAAGAAAAGATGTGTTGACATTTTCACCATCAAGGAAGTGGAGAAAGCAGTGTCTGAGTGTGTGGCTTTCAGTCAAAATTACCTTGCAAAAGATAAATGGGAGCATAACTTGGTCTGGGCAAGTGAATGAAAGCACTGCTAATTACCTCATGCACTTCATAAAAGCACACCGTGGCAGTGAAAACCTGCCTTTCGTTGCTTCCATTGCAAATTCTCTGTCTGATGTTCATTCCTCTGCAACGTCCTGAAAACTTCCATTTTCCTACACAATGAAGGAAGCGGAGACAGAATGGAAACTGACTGTTAACCCTGCACAATGATGTAGATCTATGCAGCTGATGCCTGCCACGCAACCTGCAGCAAATGGTTATGGGGCCCAATGTTTCTTCTTTTACCTTTAAACCACGTCACGATGAAACACCACCCATTGGGCGCACTTTCACCACTGACGAAGAAATAGGTGCCGAGTCTCTTCCGCTGTGACGGTCTCCAGCTTCAACCTGGAACCAATGATAAACTGACGCTTCTGTCGCATGTGTCACTCCAGAGATAACCCGTGCAAATATAAATGCACGCACGCAGTGTCACTGTGTTTCATACGAAGCACTCTGGAAAAATAGCCCGCTTCATACGTTTCAGACCTTCATTCATTAAGCAAAAACCGTAATTAGATCCAGCAGGACTAAAACGCTTCCAGAATGGAAACAGAAGTTGCAACAAAGGCGTTTAGACGAGCAGAAATCACGACTCATGTAACGCTTACAAGTACAGGTACGGAGAATGGAACAAATCTCACAGTCGGCAATTGTGCCGTTGCGCCCGCGGACTCTGACTCTGATGACGGCGTCAACTACATGACGATAACGTACATTCTCATCGGAATCGTGGGCGTCATCGGCAATTTGTTTGTAGTCGTCGTTCTGATGTCCTCCAAGGCACTCCGGCAAAAGATACCCAACATACTGCTCATACACCAGAGTGTCGTCGATGGAGTAACATCACTATTTCTGATCATCACTTCGACCAACACCTACGATAATTCCGGAGGACACACTGGTCTGATGGGCGAACTTTACTGTCGTATCTGGGCGATGAAGGTAAGTGTCGCAACCTTTGCAATTTTCCTGACCGAGAAAATATCAAGAGATGCATTTGGATTGACGAGGCAAACAGGGACACAAACTCTTTGAGTCACCTGATTGGTTTTTGTTCAGTGGATTCGGCATGTACCTTCGTTTGTGTTTTTGTGTCAGACAAAAAGAGAATTGGTTTCAGGACTACATGTATGTCTTCTCCACATGAAGGCCCTCCATGTACTATGAATTTCAGAAATTGCTTTTTTTTCACCAACAGTTCTTTGATCCTTATGTGCTCTCAAGGATTTAACGTGTTTTCCAGGCGGACACGCAGGTCTAATTTAGAATCTTTTGCTTTGATGCCTTTTTGAGAATATCAGCAGGGCAAACAAATGTTACATTATTTGGCAGTCTAGGAAAGAGAAAGAACAATTTTTGGTGTCTCCTTTGCACATTTGCACGAATTTTTGTGCGCAAGATCAAACATCTCACTGGTAGCGTTTTCAGCTTTTATTGAAATTATATCTTTCCAGGTCCCTTTGTGGAGTGCGTTTATGGTATCGACGTACAACCTGATCATTTTAACGGTGGAGAGATACATTGAGATTGTCCATCCAATATTCCACAAGATATCTATGGGTCCCATGCAGATCTACATTGCTATGGTCTGCAGCTGGTTGATAGGCTTCGGGTACAACCTATTCCTGACTGGATTGACCAGTGGCGTGAACGAGTGTGGGGAATGCCAACTGATGACAAACTGGCCCAGTGAACTGGCCAGTGGAGCAGCAGGGGTCCTGACGTTCGTCCTGCAGTTCGTCTTGCCGCTGGTTCTGATGGTCATCTGTTACTCGAAGATAGCCTGGAAGCTCAAAAGCCGACCACGGCCCGGAGGTACCGCAGCAACCAATGGCGTCAACAACAATGACGCCGACGGCGCTTCAAACCCCAAAACGGACATGATGTCTCGGGCCAGGCGTAATGTTATCAAAACCGTATTCATAGTGTGTATGTGTTTTGTAGCTTGTTGGATCGGGAATCAAGTGTTTTTCCTCCTGTACAACATAGGGTACGAAGTGAGTTTTACTTCCTGGTTCTACCACTTCACTGTCTATGCCGCCTTCATCAACTGTTGTATCAATCCCTTCATCTACATTGCCCAGTTAAATGCCTTCAGAAACCAAGCCAGAAAGTTATTGGGATGCCCCCAGGGCAGGGTTGGGACTGACTCCAGCACTGTTAACACGGTCAGTCAGGCTGGCTGATACCCTGCAATGTTTTTTTCCTTCATGACCAAAAAAACATTCCAGGAAAGCACAAGGCAGATGACCCACTTTTTTGTGGATTGTTTCTCCATGCATGTCCCAAACAGGGATTTGCTGAGTTCTTCTATCCGCCATTGTCATTGTTCTTGTGTGAAAAGGTGTCACATGGATGCCGTGGATTCCACATTTTGCCTGGACCTCACGGAACATAAAACAAGGGAATTTAACACCACAGACGAAAGCAGAATATGATATTGAAACTGATGTTTTGCTCAAATATTTCACGCAAGTATTGAAAGTGTTCCTGGAATGCACGTAGCTGTCGAATAAAAAAATGTCAGGAAATTTGCTGGTGCTTACAACTTTTCAGTCACAAGTTCAAAACTGGCACGATGGTGATTTCTGACCAAAACACCGAAATATATATTTCTGGGGAATTTACTTTTTTCGAAACGGAATGTTTGAAAAAAAAAAATGTTTCAGATAAAAATGAAATCGCACGTTTTCACTGACCTACAAAGGGGAAAACTAATTGCAAACATTTGATCACCTTGATGTCTCCGCCAAAAGATACTGGTTTCGCAGAGACATCGTCAAGGCTTCCCTTTTCCCCAGATTCCCAACTTGCACAAAGGAACATTCAGTTTCAAACATCCAAACTGGAAGGTTGACCTAAATTTTCCGAACATAATCCCCAAAAAAACACATTCTTTTAAATGGGAGGAACTTGATCTTTCTATCTGAAAAAAGAAGCAACTTTTCTGTCGGTTTTGGGTTTTTAAAATTTTCAGAAGTCTCCTCATTTGGAAGCGTACAAAAGTTTGCTTTGATAAAAATTGTTCCACTGGAGATACAACAAATGACAACCTGGAAATCAAATCATGCATTCTGAGTCATCTGAGACAATTTTCTGAGAAGCAGCTCATTTTTCAATCTAGGCTTCTTGGATGGAGCCTCAAAGGAAGACATTTTGTTTGAAAGGAAAAGCTATGCAAGAAAGTTGCAACTGAATTCATTTGTTCTGAGATCCCTCGCTGCCTTGATTTTGGGCTCCTTTCACTTTTGTCACTTCCGGCAGTGGGAGTTGTTGATTGGTGAGGAACTGAGCCAGCCAACACGGGGATGTCACTTCCGTCGTGTCGTCCACTTGCACACCTGGAAATAAACGCAAGAATAACTGTCATGTGTTGAAGGTAAATATTGAGTAGAGACAACAAGGGTTCTCCGAGACTCCTGTCACCAGAATCAAGACACATGGACATCCACAGTCAGCCAGAGTCACTTGTCTCAGTTTCTGATGTGAAAACCAAAATCAGGAAAATGGATCTTCAAGTTCTTATAGTCTGGCACTGGTTTCTTTTCATTCACTGTTCTAACATGATATCAGGCCCAGGTGTGCAGACACAAAGCAAAGCAGTTCAGGCTATGAGCACCAATTGGATTGACGAATGCCAATTGGACTCAGATATTTATTACTCAATTAGGCGAGTGGAAGAATACGCAATGGTGTCTGGTGAAATGTTTTTCGCTGATTCTGGCAAACATGCATGAGGATGTTAACAGGTTGACAACGGAACACACCAGGCTCAAATCCCAACTATCTCTCCTTCGTTCGACTGTAAAGTTTGCTCAAATCTAAATCAAAGGAATTTGTGTTTTGGCTGTTAAGAAGTTAGCCCCATTCACGTGGGTCTGGAAGGAATCAACTTGTTTTCGTTTTCTGAAAGTTCACTGCTTGTTGAACAAATTTATGGCAACAAAGATCAGTGTTAAACATCTTTTTTCTCGATGCAACCTGACAAAAACACAGACTGCTGAAGTACCTCACCTTGAGTACACGTTTTTCCCTCGTACAGTATCCAGACTCAAACCCAGAACATCGAGATGTGACTGGACAAGGCCTGGTGCTGACCTACTAGAATTGCGGCTCAGGTTCCATTCCAATCTTGAAGATTTCATGAAACATCTTTGTGTAATGGAATTGGGGTGGTTGTGCCAAAAATCCACAAGGGCAATTTTCTGAAAACTTTTGGTCAAATTTCATGGGACCATGAAGAACTGGTAAACATTGTGATTTTTCGTCACACTCCCCTTTTCTCTCTCTTGCATTCTTTCTTTCTTTCATTCTATCTTTCTTTCTTTCTCTCTCTCTCTCAGTGAACAAAATTGCAGCTTCATTCTATTTTCCCACTGTGGTTCATGTCTGCGTACTAGTCTTGTTGAACTCCTTTTTTGAAGAAAAGTGCACTTGGCTTTCTCCCTTTTCCTCTTTTCAAGTCTGACATGCTTGAAGTCAAAATTCTCAGTTTCATCAAAAGCAGGAAAAACAGACTTCACTGTTCAAGCACATTGAGCAACGAAAGACCACAAGAAAGCTTCTCATGATCAGTTACCATCTGGGTTTTTCATCCACAACCAGTCTGGCGACTGTGTGCCGCCCGACCAAACATGCACCAGTACCAGTCAATGTCTCCAAACACACCAGTCTGTGGTGCCTTTTGCTTTGACCAGCAAAATCTTTTTCCAATGTCACATGTAGTTTGACAACCTGGTGATAAAGACAAGAGAACATCACTAAACTGACCACCGAACGAAGGGCTGAAAAAGTTCTCTATCAGGAAACATACAGAAAATGGAAAAAGCATCATGCGAGGAAAAGACCGCTCAACAATCTATGCACATGGATTTGCAGCTTCCTGACAATACGAATTTGGTAACAAAAAACCTGCATGCGACATGTATACTCAAAGCAATGATCAAATTAATGGGATTCACAGTGCTTCCTGGTCTGAAATTATTGCAATGCCAAATCTGTAATGTTTGATGCATTCATACTGAACGTATCTTTGTGGAATAGGATAAAACACCTGTTTGATGTCATCACAGTTCAGTGCGGACGAAACTGTGTTCAGAAGTGTGCGGTTGTGCGGCGTGTGCCTCCGTCACCGTTAAAAGGCTTATCTCAAGTGATGGAGCTCCATACCATGTGGGGCCATTATTCACCCTCACTGATTTCTGTGAATAGTCCCATTTGAGGCTCTCCAGACTGACTCTCAGGGGTCACGACACCTTCAAGGTGTACCCCGTGTTCAGAGACCGCGATCCCACATTGATGCCAGAAAAAAGATTGAAATTTGACTTGAAGAAGAAAAATGGTGGCTTTGTCAAAAAAATTGACTGACCTCGACTGACCAGCATAAATTCATATCTGACATTCAATCGCATTAACTGTACAGAGGTTGTGATCTCTGGTCTTGATAAACTGCAAAAAAGACTGAACTCACTTACACAGAAAGCAAAGGTTAAGCACAACCGTCCCCATCATACTTCCTTTCTGGGAAATGTGACCAGCAAAATTGTTTTATGCGTGCCACCCAAGATAAAATTTTATAGGAAAAAACTTGCAGATCTTGAGATCTAAGATCACTGGAGAAGCATATCAGTCGCGACTTTTTCCGACACACCCAATTGAAAAGGTTTGGACTGGCTTTTCCTTGTCTGCTGTGTCACTGTTTTGCGACAATGTCACGACGACTTTGAAACAAATATTTTTTCAAACCTATATCGGTCAACGGCATGTGTCTTAAGACCATATCTGTCGAAAGATTTGTGGTTTGGGTTGGGAATTCTCGTCACTTAGTCACTAAGCCACGGCTCGCTCGCCGAAGGGCGAGGCACTCAAATCTTAAAGCGTCGAATGACACAATTTCCATTTTGTGACTTATGGATAAGGCAAAGACACATGTCAATTGGGAAACAGAAACGTGAAGGATTTTTTCTTGCAATAATTCTTCAAACAAACAGACTAGTTTTGTGCATCGTGAGATGTTCTTACCTGGGAGAGAATGTAAATCTGAAAGAAGAGAAAAGATCAACAGGTGCAAAAAAGCAATCAGAAGCACAATTGCTGCACCCATTTCTTCCAAATGAAGCAGTTTCTGAAGCTGTGAACAGGAGCACTCTGTGCTGTTTGTACTTCACATGGTCGGTCCTCTTTGCTCGCTTGTTGTCTCTATTCTCTTCTCATTCCTCTTCAAAAGTTGCACTGCACTTCAATTGCAAGTCTTCTATCTTCCTTCAGCATGTTTCCAAAAGGGACAAAAAGTGCAACAGCTGTTGCATTGGGAGTTCTCTCGCCAATTAGCTAAGTTGCAGAAAAACAACCTGCTTTCCACAAACATTTCGGAACTACATGCAAAAAACTTCTGTTGTGTTATCGCGCCTTTTTTGTTGTTTGAGTGGCTCAAGTTTTGCCTTCATTTTGGTTTTTTTAGGATATGACCAAGAAAAGAGTTTCTCTGTGAGCCCTGTTTAGTGTTGCATCAAAAAGTGTCTTTGAGCTATTTACCCTATTCACCCCTCACAGCCAACTCAGTGAACCCTACCCCCCAAACGCAGGCACTGAGGACAGGAGAATTTCCAAAAAGCTCGACGACACAAAACATGGAGAAAAATTCCCAAGGTGGCAAAGAATGGACTGCGTTGTAAACGACAAACCAGGAATAAACCATTCCTTCTGCGAACCACAAAGTCTTTGGAGCCAATTTTGCTAATGTTTGCTGTGCGTTTAGAAAGACGACTCTTCCTTTTGCTGAATGCAATGCCTTTTGCAAAGAAATCAAAAGAGAGAGGTCCATTTCACTTTGAAATTCAAGGCGGTTCAGGACTTCATGACAATCACACACTGCGTGTTCACCCAACTCAGACCTGATTGGAATTCCCTCTGCATTTTCGCATCGGTTGAAACGCCAATTGCCTAAAAAGCATGGTTTTACAAATTTTGAGTTGAAAATTACTGGTTTCAATCATTCTCAAACTACGCACGAACACAATAATTCCCGGCCACATTTCATTGTTGAGCATCATGAATCTAATCAGAAGGTTTGAATGTGAAACAGGTGAAACATCCGACTTTGCCTTTCACGGTGCTTCGACCTCAGCAGATGTGACCAGAAAAAAGTTTCGTCTGTCAAAGGCATGATGCAAAAGAGATCAGAACTGTCTGCCTGTTACCTGGATTCATTCCATGAAGGGGGAGAGATCCTTGAACCATAGCAACCCTGTCATTGCGACCCTGTCATGATAAATTTTCTCTTTCCACACAAACTTGAACCAACACCACCACCATGGTTGCATCCCTGCTTAGCAAAGTTAGAAACATGCCATGTACGAGAAATTCTGCAGATTTGATGTACGCCTGTCCTTCTCTCTACATACAGTATCTATCTATCTGTCTGTCTGTTCTCTCTCTCTCTCTCTCTGATCACACAAGTTTTTGATACGCTTCTCCACTGATTGATTCCCCATGTTTGGGGTGATATTTTCACCAAGTTTCCTTGCCACGTTCCCTTTTTGCACCCCACTCCACAAATTCCAGCAAAGCCACAGCCTTGGTTGGCAAATGCTCAAGGTGGTATTGGAAAACTGATTTCAACACATTTAAAGATAACAAGAAGAGTACCCAGAACGTGATCACGCCATTGGAAATATCGACTTAACTTCTGTGGAAATTGTACATTCCAGACATCAGATTGTTTTGTGAAAGCTCGAACAAAAGATTGCTGGAAAAGTTTTGCCAAAAGTAAAAGCCAGTGGCATTCACAGTGTGTACTCCACACAATATAGTTATTGTCATTACCAATGCACAAAAAGTCATCGAATTGGATCCTGCCCTGTAATTAGCTCAGTGAAATGATACAGGAAAAAAGGCTGTCTGGCATCATGCATTGCGAACATCTTTGAAAGGCTTCTACTGGGGAATGCCTTTTTTGCAAAAGTTGTCAAATGAACATCGAATTGGTGGGATTTCTGACGCAACCTTTTTGTCTCTCCGTCTGGCGCTTGTCATAAAACAGTTAAAAATCCCCAACCAACGCAAAGCAAAAAGATTTCATTGTAAAGAGACAGAAAAGAGACAAAAATGTCAGGTGACACTTGATCACCGGACCCCTGCATGGGAAGACCCATGCGCTGCTGCTGAATGACACCACACCAAAAAATACACAGCAAAACATAAATAACTTCATTTGGGGACTCCAGCACATGCAAGACTGCTGGAATAATTACTTTGCTGCCTTTGATAAAGGCGCCAAGTAGTATTGGAGCAGACCGTGATTCAGGCTTGACAAGACCTATGTTTTACACCCCCCCCCCCATGGATGCTACCCCCCCTCTACTAGCCATCAACCAAGTAAGGACCAAAGTCAAACCTGCCCATGGAAAGGGGCCACCCCCCATGGAAATGTGCCACTCCCCCCATGGAAAGTATCAC
>JAAUYG010093560.1_pt1 | contig 10974 bp, 12 predicted proteins | sample 7278091 | NCBI WGS metagenome assembly JAAUYG01 (sample SAMN14350201, study PRJNA611818) | marine sediment metagenome | isolation source: surface marine sediment (0.6m) | place: French Polynesia: Moorea | collected 2018-08
CCCCCTGCCGTCACTGCAGATGTGCAACACCTCCCGTGACTGGCCTGCACCCTGCCGGCACTGCAGATGGGCAACACCTCCCTCCCGTGACTGGCCTGCACCCTGCCGTCACTGCAGATGTGCAACACCTCCCGTGACTGACCTGCCTCCTGCCGCCACTTCAGATGCGCAACACACGACTGAGCCATCTATACGTACAGACCTATGCAAAAAACGTCACTTTAGTTTAGATGGAAAATATTTTATGTTCCTTTTGGGACAATTATAAAATAACTGATCTCCGCAAACTGTAGGATTAGACAACGATAATATAGTGGACAACAACAACATGACAGTGGGTAACAATGATAACACTGCTTCTCCACTAAAGTATGACGCTATGCTACCATGGTATTATGGGAGATAACACTCAATCAGCAGAGCCATAAAACCTCTCACTGGCGCTCGAGGTGATATGATGGGTGTATTATCTCACACATAAAGTTCACATTTTCATTTGCATTTACCCCGAGATGAGCAGTCACCTTCTCTGGCAAACGGTTGAGAACACGTTAGAAAACATATGTTTAGTGTACTTACACTAAACTATAAAATTAATGAATTGATAAATTATCAACTTAGAATAAATAAGTTTAATGTATTTGCTATCGATTGTGTCTCGATGCCACTGTCTATATACAGATCAGCAGTTAGCGTCATTGGAGGAACTGTCTGCTTACCGCAATGGCGCACAACCCTCTTGCCTTTAGTGCTCTCTCTGGCGCGGTCGCAAACTATTCAGTACATTATAATATTTTCTGTAATTCAAGTACTATAAAATATTGTATGTCAACAATAAATGAGATTGCAAATTATTTGTGCTCCTTTGTGGTTACACAACGATATAATACAAAAAGATAAAACTTTCAATCAGTGCACGAAGATAAATTCCAACAGATACTTTAACGGTGGACAAAACGTATAATTATATGCATCTTATTATGCTTATTACAGCTGAAATAGAATACAAATACATATTACTGTAACTGTGTTATAAACGTATACGGGTACATGAATGTGCCATTTCGTTATATTGCAATGGTCTGCAGACCAATTATTTAATACTGGTAAAGAGTTACGAGACGAGTCCAGTGGCTGTACCATGATTTCATATTTCTTTCGTAACTGTATTTACCAAACATGACATTATTGTACTGTAATTGTATGCCGCGTGGTCACGGATACATGCTGACGAAATACATCATACGAGTCTACTGTTATTGCATGCCAAGTATGCTATAGATCCATACTGGCGAAATAGATGATACTGTTTCGCTGTAATTGTATGCCACTTCTGTCACAGACCAACGGTGGAGAAATACATGTGCAGATGATAATGTTTTACTGTAATTGTATGCCACGTACATGTATGTCACAGTCTCACAGATCCACGCTGGAAAAATAGACGACACTTTTACTGTAATAGAATGATAGTATGACACGGATCCATACTGGAGAGATAGAATATACTGGTTTACTGTAGTTATATGCAACGTATGCCACAGATCAACGATGGGGGAATAGATGAAACTGTTTTACTGTAATTGTATGCCACTATGTCACAAATCCATGCTGGAGAAATAGATGGGAGAATCTTTCCTGGTCCCTGTCCTCAGTTCCAGTGCCCTCAACCTGGCTTGCTCTTGCAAGTTGCCCATCCTACTCTGCTTTGACTTCCTTCTGTGCTCTAGTAGTGCTACTACGGCAAATGTTGGGGCTGCGATTAGACCGGCTGTTCCGGAGATATAGAATGGCAGGTCGTAGTTTCCGGTGACGTCATAGATCCATCCTGAGAAAAAAATCAATAAGTTCTGAGTAGAAAGTGAACAATCAATCCATCTCTGTCAATGTTGACCGCAATGTTGATCTGTCAACCGCAACGTGCAGTTCAGTCTAGTCGTAAAAGTATCGTTGCACATTTGGGCCATTTGTGGCACATCGGGATTAAGGCTATACATACAAGTGTCTCTATTTCCATGTACTCATTTGGGTTACTTCTGACCCTTCTAAATTAGACTGAACGTTATACCCATCTCAATATACTAAATAAACTCAAACAATATACCAAATATGCTTCAAAATATGCTAGCCTTGTGCGATGTAGATACATGATATCGGGATTGTCAAAATGCTATTTCCCTATCGGGCCTTTTTAAAACAAACTGTATTCCGAATGAAACATGAATATATTGTTTTGGTCAAACATACCCCATTTCCTTTACCGTATCACCAGATGAGCATATTACATAATATTGCCTGAGATTAACCCCAGCGTTATTACAGGAGCGTGGATTATCTGTTTTGTTTCTTTTGTAGACATAACATATAGATACATCCCAATCCGTGATATGAAACGAATACACGTCCAGAGTTGGCGATATACAATCTGTGGTGCTCCAAACGGAACCTCTTCAGGTCGCCAGGTCATTTTGTAAATAGCATGTAGGTCATCAGGTCACAAGTGTTAAGTTCTCGTGTCACTTTAAATATGCCCTAGGTCAGTTTTGGTAGCCGTCATGCGACCAGGTCGCCTTTTAACTCCCCTTAGCATGCTTAGGTCGAATGCCAGCAAATGCTACCAATATCTGGAAGCCCCTCTGTGTCTCCATCTTACCCGCCAGCGGAGCTCCCCCACCCCAGCCAACAATGGAGAGTAGCTGGTACAGCGCCATAGCCTTGGGCAGCTTCTCAACAGTGGTCAACTCCACTAAGACCGCCACAAGCACAGTCATAGAACCCGCTAAAACAATGATTATGAGTAAATCGGATCTCTTGGCAACCACACTAACAATGAACAATAATATAATGCGCCGCAGAAATGGTAAATATTTAAAATAGCAAGAGAAATTATAAAAGGAAGGATATATCATAGTGACAAATGTAGGAATGAAAATAATGATATGGGAAATTGAGTGAAAGAAATATAGAGAATAAAAAAACGCAAATACGAAAGGCAGACGGTATGTTAAAAGGAAGTAACGGAGCAAGGAAGAATCTGAGAGAAATACACACACACAGGGAGAGAGAGAGAGCGAGAGAGAGAGAGAGAGAGAGAGAGAGAGAGAGAGAGAGAGAGAGGGGGGGAGGATAAAGGCAGAAGAACTGAAAACATACATACGCTATCAGAAAGAAGTAGACAGGGGAGAAATTATCGGAAGAATTACAGAGATATACCTACCAAATCCTGCTCCTATTATAACAACCGCCACCAGCAAGCCAGTGTAATTCCTTGATAACGCATACGCTATGCTGCCCACGCCTAGAAGACAACATCCTCCGGCATAGTAGCCTATTGTGTTGACACGTTCGTGGTTGGCCACAACCATAGAGATAGCGCGACATACCGTGTTGCCGAGGGACAGGCAAGACATGAGGTAAGCAGCTCGGCCTGAGTCGATCCCCATGGTCACTGCTCGGCCCGGAATATGGGACAGAGCGGTCATCAGACACATCATCGTCAGGGTATTCCCGACACAAAATATCGTAAAAGTCGGGATCCGTAACAGCCTGAAGTCGGCTGCCGCTTTCAGAACACTGAGTATTTCACGGCCAGCGCCATGCTTCCGCTTTGGTGTGGGTTCTGTTGGGGTCTCTTTTGATTTAGATTGGCGATAATTGGCCGCGAACACCATCGCTTGGAGGCAGATAGCCGAGTGGATGAGGAGGGAGCCTCTTAGACTGTAGGCCTCCAGCAGGTGATGGACGATAACAGGACCTACAAGAGCGCCTATGCACATCCCGAACATGCCCAGGCCGGATCCCAGCACACGGTTGTTGCTGAAGTGGTGCTGGATCACCACGCTTGTGGACAGGAGGTTCAGAGAGTGGCCAATGCCTGACAACAAAACGTGAAGAGGAAGGGAGACAGAATAACACAAAGAAGAAAAAAATTACAATGAGGCCGGATGAGTATTGTCTGACCATAAAGTTAACACGAAAGTACGGGATTCCTCCTTGGAAGTTTTTTACAGTGTGTGTGTGAACGGGGGGGGGTTCTGTTTCCGCTCATGCAGGCCATCAATTGACCCACTCAAGTATGTGTACATAACTTTGAAACATATATATTTTGTATATTTTAGTCGAGCTTGGCTCTCCGTGGATACAGCATCGTTACAATTGTAATTTGTGCGTTTTTTTTTTTAATTAGAGAGTGTCTACGTGTTTATAGCCATTATGCGACTCGTTGATATAGCGCGTAGACTAACCTGGTTCAAAGATTTGGACAGGGATATAGGTGCACTCACCGAACAGCACTCCGTGTGTGAGGTAGAGTAGGACGAGGTTAGGGGCCAGACTGGCCAGGCCCAGGGCCAGGAACTGACACACAGAACTGAGGATTCCCCCACAGCGACAGCCATAGTGGTCCAGTATGGCACCGCTAAACATACCTGCGAAAACAGGGTTCATGTCGTCAGGCAGATATTTTTTTTTATTGGCAATTCAATGTCGGTACATTGCACAAATAAAATTGTAGAGTGCACATAGCAATAGAATATAATACCTATGTATTACATTATAGAATGGGTTTACAGTTCATTCAGCAGAATATCCCATATGCAATTTTCTAAATCAGGTTCTCTAATAAATTCCACATATTTTTCTAACATATCATGATGTTTCAGGTCAGTAAGAAAACGTTGCAAAAAGAACTTTTCATTAGGTTGCACGAATACATGTACCATTTTGCATCGTCAGGCAGATAATTCTTAACTGCTCCATGACATGAACCACAATACAGTAATAAAAGGGGACGTTATACGCTGCTCAAAAGATATTTAAGGGAGCAAAGTTTGTGCTGTATTATACGTTGGGGAGTGGGGTTAGAATTTTTGGGGTTAGAGCAAAGTCACCTAAAAGGGAGCAATGCCGATTCTGTGTTAACACTAGGGGGGAGGGCATACCAGCTACTGACGCTGGACATTTGTGTCCTGTTTGAAAGAGTAAAATTCATGATAGCAATTGCCCTGATAAACTTGTGTTTTGGAGGTGATCCCCTCTGAGTTAAAAATAAAAAGTAAATAATAAAAAAGTAAAATAAAAAAAATAAAATAATAAAAAAATAGTAAAATAATAAAAAAAAAAGTAAAATAAAAAGTTTTGCTATTTTTTTTTTGCGACAACTGCCTTATCAAGCTACACGATTCATTTAAACCCGACTACAATCTGGAAGGAGTTTTCCCAATATCAAGGTGTAATTCCAATAATTACACCTTGTAATTCCTATAATTCCTATAAATATAAGGTTTTGAAAATCTGCTGCCTTAAATATTTTGAGCAGTGTATTTAAATGACATCAGTTCACGAAAAAACAGCACAAAGATAGATGTTGCATACTATATGTTTGACAGATAGCAGGTATTGTTCGAGATATAACTGAACGATGACCTCGAATCGACAGTAATTTTTTCTACCACTGTCACTCGTTTTCTTTTCAATTTTTATAAGGTCATTTTTTAAATCATGCACAGTGAGCCAGCTCATTTACTTGTTGTATCCCTTAGGAAATCTTACCGAACACGGAGGTCACTATTGACTGGATTCCTTTTATCCAACCCACAGCTACTTTAGTCTGGTCAAAGTAGTCCGTGTAGGCCACGTAGTAAATCCCGAATGAGGAGATCTCCGTGGAACTGATGGCCGTCTGCAACATGGCGTTGATAGCCACAAACCAGGCCGCTGGGCCCTCGATGCCTTTACACCAACGCCGTGGTGTCTTCTGTGGATCAGTGTCAGGGAGAGATTCCTGGGAGCCTTGGCCGTTAGCATCCTCTCCTTCTGAGTCCGGCTGCTGTGGTGGGAGTCCATTGGTGTCGGTGTGTTCCATTGTTAAGCTGGAGAATCAAGGGTTAAAGTAAGTACGGGTATTCGAAGCATCGGCTGTCCATGTAAAATCGCATGTTATATATCTAGTATGTATCAGTTTTGATGTTATCAATACTGATCTTGATATGTGCGCATTGGGTCATGGGTTAAAAATAGATAAATAACTGTAGGCTCAATGGAACATTGTGCTTCGGAGATCATTCCACGAGGCCAGTCAAAATCGACTTTAAATTCCCTGCCAGTGTTATCCATATCATTAATCCCCTCCATGGTGGATTACGTGACAGTAACATGTTAATCCATTCCGGGTATCTCTTTCTGCAGCTTTCGGTGTCGTACGATAGTGCATGCACTGCTATAATCGTTCACAAATCATGGCTCGTCTTTTTTGGCCTCTGGTTGAATATTTACCCCCTCCCCCTCCTCCACCCTCCCTCAAGCCCCTGAACCAGTGTAATCAGAAACGCTACTTCGACCCTTGCACTGTCTGTAAATTAGTGCGTACAATATCTGGCTGACTTCCAGGTGATTGGTCTCGGAGCAGTTAATGAGGACAGACCTCTTAATTATAATTATCATTGTGCTAAGCCCCCCCTAGGCCAAGTCTAGCGTTCGGGTGATTGAGTTTCCTGTCTATGTTAGGTGCGTTATGTACGCGTGCAATCAATATTTGGTCCCTACAGTAATTTACATGTAACACTTGCACCTTTTCTGAATTTGTCGCTACCAGTAGCAGTGCTCGTCCCTACCCCCCCCCCCCCAAATAGATTATACCAATACTTAAGCAAGTTAATCCCTTTTATTCGAATGTCTTAGATAGTATCGGAACCGATGAGTGCATTAATAAGTGATGCATGCAGATCTCGTGCTCGCTCTTAAGGTGAAAATGGCACTAACCCCCCTCCTCCCTCCCCCAGTGGATTTCTTATTTTATTATAGATTATTTAGTCACATATAATTGCGGAAGTTGCCGTTAGCAACCATTATCTTAACTTAGCATCTCGGCATCCGTGATCCGTCGAACAAAGTCTAGCTGATAAGGGTGACACATGCTCAGCAGCGGAACTCACTGCGTCATGTTGGGGTACAAACAGACATAATATTGCATCGGACAGTGGTTAGTTGTCGCGTTTTGAGCAGTCGTAGTTGTAAATATTGCTGAGTCTGATCCTGTGAGTGGTAGTTAGTTTCAAATATCGTTGGAGATCAGGGGCGTTTCGTTTCGACCCCACAATGACAAGTTTACAGGCGATCTATCTCAAGGAAATGTACATTTCGTTAAATGCCCCACCAGTGAGGCACACCCCTTGGATATCACATTGGTTGGCGATGACATTTCTTCTGCTAGGCATAACAGGTAACCCGAAATCGTCGACTATCATGGTATATGTACTGTACGCTACCGAAAATAAATTGTAGTGAAGGGATGGTTGAAAATGTTGTTAGGCCTAAGTACATGTTGGTGGCTTATTTGTTTAATGTCCTATTCCCTTTTAATACCGATTATAGAAATATACATGCTTGTACAGGAACCCAGCCCAATATTGGGCTTACAGGGCACATTAATTCAAAACTTAACCGAGAGGACATGGATATATACATTATGCACCGTATTACAAACAGTATTGCTGCAATCAGGAGGATAGAGACCTACATGTATAAATTACATTAATTTTGACTACTAATACGTTGACAAGATAACCTAGCAATACACGTAGGAAAGGGAGTCCTAACTACAACACATTTGACTTTAAGTAGTGAGTGGGCTTCACTAACATAGCATTTAGGCATTGCACACAAATTGCACAAAGCGCACATCTACCCATAAATATGCACCTGCTTTGCTCACCTGAGCGATTGATGCTATTGGCCCTATTTTGAAACATTTGTCATATTCAAATATGCCATTCCGTAACCCACACAGCATGACAGTACGAATATATTTCTAAACTCGAAATATCGCGTCAGAATGATGGATTCATTTAATAACTGCCGTCATATGACTCAAAATCAGCGCAAAAACTAAAGCTCTTTGACCAACAATGGGAGGCATAACGTAATTTTTAAATTTTGGTGAGCACATGATGAAACCACACCAGACGACAAAGAAAGAACGATCGAACAGACGTCACTCTGTCGTCAATATTCTTATATGTCAATGTACCATATCGTAATTTATTTGAGTAACAACTGTACTAGAAGGAGCTGTTTTCAAAAACAAAACAGTGAATAAACAAATGCTGAATGCCTGAATGCGTGAATGAATGAATGAATGAATGAATGAATGAATGAATGAACTGAAATGAAGCAATACAATTGAAAAAAAAATGAATGGAAGGAAATGAATAAAGCAAATCAACAAAAAACATCATTAAACAGACTAACAATAACAAAAACTAAATGAGGAACAAATATTATCCAAGCTTGGGATTTCGAGATCATATTGTCTGTAACTAGAGTCTAATTAGAGTCTAATAAATAAATATTATCCAAGCTTGGGATTTCGGGATCATAATGTCTGTAACTAGAGTCCAATTAATTACACATGTATGTTCTTATCAATTGTAAATTTTTAGTTTCGCGCTGAGCGTTGCATGTGTGTGTTTTTCCCGAATCTTATGTGTATTTTGTATAATTCAACCACGTGGTTGCAATAAAGCATATTCTTATCTTATCTATAATACTAGATGTTTTCACCACTACCACCGCAACCACAGGACTGAAGGATTGTAACACGTACACATGTCATGGCCTTACAAAACCGATATTACAACACGTTAGGGATCTGTAATTGTTCTGTAATGCTTACAATAATTGTAATCTATTTGTCCTCCGCCCAGAAACCTGGGCCTACGGCTCCAGACATTGCTTCAGATCGTACTTTGGCAACACCAACAACACAGGAGTCCTGCAAAGCTACAACTACCCTCTGGATTATACCAGCAATCTGGAATGCGAGTACAGGATATACGTGGATCATCTGGATCCTGGCGACCAGAATGCAATTTGTTTCACTTTCTATCGATTCACCCTGGCCTATGATAAGAACGACTACCTCACTCCCCCGGATAGTTTACGATTCACCGAAAGCGATGTCAGCTACATGTATGTCCACACCGGCTATCTGCAGGAAGCCGGACCTCACGGTGAAAACCAGACTCGGGAGCACGTGTGGCCTGAACACTTCTGTTGTAAGTTTGGTTATTTTGTGATGTAGTAATATGTAAATGTTGATTCATTGGTTTCCAATATATTCCCGGTTGCAGTTCCCATAGACGAAATAATACCAATTAATAGTGCAGCTTCGGTATAAAGAAAGAAGCGTTTGTAATGTTGCGCGATTTTTTTCTGACACAAACTATAATCGGGAAGCGGTGTTTGATATTCTGCTTCAAGGCAATGCAGTGCAATGGATAGGGAATTCGAGTCCAACCTTAAGCGCGGTCCGTGTTTCACCTCATTGCCGGCACGCGGCTTGGTCCAGTAGAAAACAAAAGCCTCAAGCAGATCATTTCTTCAGCAATGATTTTATGACAGCCCTATTTCTTGGTACTTTAAATTTACAGATGTGCGCAAGTGAGCTTGCACAAATGTGTTGATGTGTAGTAGAGATTCTAGTAGGAATACATGTATCTGAAAGATGACCCATTTTTCCTGGTAAGGTAATCGTACTTCTATTTTTTATCCACTCGAGGGACCATCCACAATTCAGACATACAGCGTGGGTACTGGTCAGTGCAATTCGCCTCAAACTCCAGCCAAGGCAGCCTAGGATTCTACGCCGAGTATTCGTTGTCTGCGTCGCCGGAAGACAGGACGTCACGTGGACAGGAAGGTAGTATGACGTCACTAACGTTGGTGTACGTTCCAAGCAGTGTAGTTTCTGTGTCCTCACTTTCAGCAATAATGCAGTTGTGATTTGATTCTACTAATTACCCACCCGTTTACGCAAGATTACGTTTTGATGTTATAGATGAAACAAGAGGTCCATGGACGTTGACACTCTGCTTGTTGACAGTGGTAATTAAAACATTACACAAATGTTCCATCGTACCACTCGATCACTTATTCGATGACTTGTCTACTTTTGAAACAAGTCATCGAATAACCCCAAAATTATATTGAACACTACAAAATCAAAGATAATAGTGTAAATATCTAGTATGTAACATTTTAGGGATACAGTCCATCTGGAAACGCGCGTACCTAATGGCCCAAATAACCTTGAATACTAGAGGTCAAAGGTGCAGGAGATATGTTCTACTAACCATATGGTCTCAAATTTAAATCCCCTTGGCTTTCGCTTTAAGGGTAGCCGTTTTTTATGAGTTGCAGGGCGTTTTGAATTGAACGACCCCAAAATGAGTCCCCCTCCACCGGAAAACAAAACAATAATAATTGAAAACAAATAGAAATCGAAAAAAAAAAAGAAAGAAAAATTCCAAGTATCAAAATTCCATCCGTTCCCTATACGATCAGCAATCCCGAAATTATTTGCAATCTTTCATTTTCCCATTGGCCACTACGATAAATTTCAACCATTTTTTTTAAATTAGAAATTTCAAAATTTGTATAATAAGTAACTTTTGTGAGGACTGTCATAGGGAACACGCAGAAACGATTTCGTGGAAAAAATAAAAACCATAGGAGGAGTAACGTTTTGAAAATCGTCTTCGCAAGTGCACCGAATGACCCGGAAATTATCTTGAACACTACAATGTCAAGGGGTGAGTGAGTGAACTGAGTTTATAGTCGCTTTGACAATTTTTCAGTCTCATAGCGACTGGAACAAGGTTTATCAAGCTCAATGACTTGATCTATGAACAATTTCGTGTATGCAGGTGTTGGTGTGTATGTACTGGACCCGTCTGGTGCTAGTCCGACCTGCGGCCAGTTTTTATAGTGCTAGCCCACTGAAACACCACGCCACGGGTAGGCAAGGATGTCCCAACCCAGACCATTATCCTGACTGCGAGCCAGCCAGACGATCTCTAACTCTTATGTGCTGAGCGCTAAGCAGAGCAGCAGAACCTCAAATTTTAACGTCGTTTGTTTGACGCGGCCGGGGATCGAACCACCAACCTCCCGCATGCCAGGCGAACGCTCAACCAC
>JAAUYG010131528.1_pt1:2500-10974 | contig 10974 bp, 9 predicted proteins | sample 7278091 | NCBI WGS metagenome assembly JAAUYG01 (sample SAMN14350201, study PRJNA611818) | marine sediment metagenome | isolation source: surface marine sediment (0.6m) | place: French Polynesia: Moorea | collected 2018-08
ATATCGATGTATCAGAGTTGTGGGTGACAGGCCAATATAGCGCGAACACTTCCGACAACACGGACGCCGGTATGGAGAGAAATGAGAAAGTGAGGGAATCTGGCCGCCGAGGGTTTCAGGATGCTTCTCTTTTACTGCTCATCAGAAAAGCATTAATCTTATCAAATTCTGTCCCGAGGTGCTGGACATTTGCTTGTCAATCAGGACATTTGGGTCAGGCGGCTCAGCGTTATTTAAATACGATGGAAGGGAGGAGCCCTGCATGGTTCACACCCTTCATTTCATGGAGGAACATGTCTGGATTGGAGCCAAATATATCATATTCTATTTTTTTACACGCCACGTGAATAGAATTTAATAATTACGTAATAATGCTAAGACCTTTACCATCTTTATTTGGAGCACACAGACCTGATTTAATGGATCGTATCTGTTAACACTACTCTCTCTCTCTCTCTCTCTCTCTCTCATTCTCTGTGTGTCTCACTCCCTTTGTCCGTCTCGCTCACACCGATTTCTCTTTCTTTCTCTCTTACTCTCCCAAGCTCAGTGAATTCCACTAAACATATATCTCTTTATGGTTCTGTTAATAAACATTACAGGGTAGTTAACGCCAGCCCTGCCACGATTTATCCGCCAAGGTCGAATAATTCGCGGTCGGACTGCACGCTGTTTGGAGTCACACTACAGAAAAGTGATTTGCGCTTACACGGGCACCCAGTTTAATTTCCCAGGCGGGCTCTTGCCAGAAATGAAAGATTAACACGGACGTGAATACTAACACAAAGGAGCTCGGCAACCCTCAAGACGTACGACCTGTGATCTCACGTTTGTTCTGCCCCTTTGCCAGAAATAGGCAACCGACGCCGCTGTTCCTTCCGCGGACAAATTTACGTAGCTGGGTCGAAATGAAGTCTTTAACTTAACCCAGTTCGTCGTAATAGAAAGGAGCAATAAAAGCACGGCACAGTCAGCATTATTCTTTATTGACCTTAGAACGTTAGCCATCCAAGGAACTTCTACCAGATCACCAGGCCGTCTCTAAAACCAAGGACGCTTATTTCAATCCCCATGCTGCAGTGCCATGTTAATGGAACTCATTTGCTCAATTTGGGTTATTAGTAATGCCACCAGAGGCCGAATAGCTAAATTCTTGTTAATGGAACTCATTTATTCAACTTTAGGCTATTAGTAATACCACCAGAGGCTGAAAGGCTAAATTCTTTAAGTGCAATGCCTGTATTTATTTTTTCCAAATTTGCCTTTACTTTTTTGACTTAATAAGCAATTCCCTCCAGGAATTACTTAATAAGAGAACCTTTATTTTTTCTGGTTTACTCCATATGAAAACCCAATACTTTCTTGGTGTAATCGACCCGAAAGGCTTGACTTTCTCGACTTATGTGAAAACCCTCACTTTGTTGATTTACTCAATAAGAAAACGGGATATTTCCTTGATTTACTCAATATGTCAGCTGTTACTTTCTTGACTTTCTGATTATCACCTCGTTGTGTTACCCAACTTTCTCAGTATAAGTACGTGTATATGTTTTCCTGGCTAATATAAGCAACTTTACTTTCTTGACTTAGGCGATATGAGGACCTTTGGGTTCCTGAGTTAATAAATAACGATTAAAAACATTTATTTACCAAAAAAGCTAACATACATAACATAAATCCATTTAGTTACTAACTTACTCAAAAGGACAGTCCTTACATTTTTTATTTTTTCGAACTTTGTCACTGCTGTAGGCGATTATAATCGACAAGAAAGCCATATAATGTTGATACAAGAAATACAGCAGTGAAAGAATTTATGAAAGCCTTTGAAAGTCCTGCCATACCCAATATGGGAATCATTGCATCCTTGAAGTACATAACATGAGAACCTTCACTTTGCTGCATAACCCAATGTGAGAGAAATTACTTTCCTGAATTATTCAATACTAGAACCGTAATTTACGGACTTACAATGTAACATGGCAGCCCTTTGTATTACAGCCTGGTATGGTAATGGGGAACTTGTCCTTCCCGACTGAGACTACGGATTGCTAACGTGGTCTTCTTTAGAGTTTTATTAAATTTCCATTTCTATAGTTAGAGCAAACCGGATAGTTCGCGTCGTTCTGCCCGTCCTTACCATGTCATCTGTTACATTAGACGCGTTTCCTTTCCCTTATATGGCATCATTTATAACATCAAGGGACATGTAGTTAATGCAGCTCAGAATGGCACAGCCCCAAACCCCATCGGGAAGCCCTGTCTGAAGCCTTTCGTCACTCTTACCCAAATCTGTCTGCCCTCAGGCTTCTGTCACGACGCAACAGCTAACAACCTCTGTTATGTGGTTGTATCAACGTTTATGGAGGCATGACACATTGTGAGTGGGGTCCCGGTAGTTAAGGTAAATGCATACTGTTGAAACATTCGACCCCGTCTTCCTCCATAGGAAGGGAACGATTTCTTATTCCATCCTGAGGCAACAACCTCACCTGCCTGAGCGGCATCCCTTTGATGTCAGATCGGATCAATCACACTTCAAAGACGTGTCTCGCCAGTTGGAAAATCAGCGCACAATGCCAGGTCATTAGATATCAAGAGTCCTCGCCAGGTGAATATCGACTGCACTCGGATATTGCTGAGCAGATAGATAGGAGGAACAGGTAGCACTGTTGGGAAATGCAATTCCCCTCAGGTGCCTTGAAAGGTGGTGATGTAGGCGTTTCTTAAACGTGATGGCTTAAAACGCTCTGTCGTGCTCCGTAAATGTGTCCTTTTATGTCGGACTCAATAGTTATGTTAGTCTTTCTTCTTTTCTTTTCCGGCTTTTATTATTTTTTCTTGTCTACATATTTCTTTTTTCCTTCTTTCTTTATTCCCTTTTCTCTCATTTTTTTCTTCTTTTTCTTTTCTTCCTGTTCTTTTTCTTCCTTTTCCCTTTCTTCTTCTATCTTCTTCTTCCTCTTCTTTTCTTTCTCTTCTTCTTCTTCTTCTTCTTCTTCTTCTTCTTCTCCTTCTTCTTCTTCTTCTTCTTCATGACGATGATGATGATAAGGACGAATTCGTCAGTACCGTTACCTTGGCTTGAGTAAAGTCTAATATATGTTTTGAGGTCAAGTAAGAGAAAAAAAAATTAGTTTAATATAGAAAAGTGACAACCAGAATCTCATCACGACATTGGAGTTCCAAATTCCTATGTCTTGTCCATGACTGGTACCGAATAGGACTTACAAGTATTGGGTATACTTTAGTCCAATAGGCCATCGTGAAAGCACTGGCGACCAAGATAAATCTGCGGGAGTCATCTGCCCCAGTATTTCATCACTCTGCCGTCGGGAGGGTGTGAAAAGCTTACCGGGCTCTCAGCAGAACAAAAGCGCTGCCCATAAGTCAAACTCGGTTTGTTAGGGCACGATGGGGTGGAGGACAATTCCTGCTCATTCCGTCTGTGTCGCCCGCTATAGAGGCGACAGAGACTGGGCGGATAGAGAGACAGAGAGACAGTGAGGTAGCGCTGATGGTTTGGGTTCCAGAGGCCGGGAGGCAATGAAATTGTTTCAGGGTCTTGGCGCTGAACCCGTCCAGCAAACCGGAGTCTGATTGCAGCTTGATAAGGCCAATACAGACTGTTCCTTACGTGGTTCGCTGATTCCAGGGACGGTTGTCAGAATTGAAAAGTAGCCGGGTTTTGTTCGCCGACGATCAGGGCTTTGCCCAAGGGCAGAGCTCCCTCGAGCATTCGCCAGGATGGAAGGGTTTAGATATTCCCCTAAACGAGCGGGGTAAATGCAGAGAGATGTATCAGTGAATGGCGTTTGGATTGGGACTTCAGATAAGAGGCTATGGATGTGCTTCTGTTTTTGAAATCCACTTTGTCAACAGGAAATTACAAAACTTTATGTCGTTAGTGGGTTTAAATGACACATACGGCCACCTGTGGGTATACTAAGACGTCCTATTGATCAAGATAGCTTCCAACGAAGTCGATAGTCAATTTGGGTTACACCAACCTTAAAACTGTTTTGCAGAAAATCATCTTTTTAAAGATTGTTTGATATAATCAAAGTACTGCATGGAATTTTCCGTGTTCAAGGCTGTGTTCCAAATTAACAGCTATTGTCATTTTATACATGGATTATCGGCGAGATAGGACTGTTGGTGACATGTGCGACTAACTGTCACCAGCGAAGCGAAAGACAACATGTGTCAAAGGGTCAAGATGATTCAGCAGATTCTGGGATTGTTCTGGTGAACCAAGCTGTGACATAATTAATGGGATCGATAGGACACAATCTGACCATCACACATTGAATCATCCAAATACGTACCCACCTCCATACATGAATATGCTATCTAGGTTTATATCGTAGTATTTATATCCGACCAAATCGTTTAGACCTTCGTCTGCAAATAAAGAAGCAAACCTATACCATAGGCAATGATTTCAAACACTGCTCTGGCATTGGAGACGCTAAACCTAAAACCGCGCACCCAGTTCCATTTGGGCATTCCATTAAAATTGTACGTGAATGTACGACCCACTTTCACACACACACACATACATGTATTATTAACGAATTATCTTACTCGTTTCAAATGTTCCCCGTCCTGACTGCACCGGCTAGCCCAGCTGATCGGATCCCCAGTTTCGTGTTAGGCCCCTGCTCTATGCCCAGACTAAGGGGATCGCGTGTTGTTCCTTAATCTATAGCAGCACTTTGTTTGCTCCAGGGAAGTGGTAAAACTCCCAAACCACTAATCAGGCATGGAGGCCAGTCGACCATAATAACGGTGACTTACATGCCCAGGGCCTAACGGTCACTTGAACGAAGGGCCGTGGTGTCCTGAACGACCGCTCGCCTGCCGTATATCTTAACCCGAGGAAAAGGAGCCTGGAGGCTACAAAGGGAATAAAATCATTATACGGTGGTCCACCAGTAATTCCTTACGCTTAATATGCGATTAGGTACTTTGGACCTCTCAAACACTTTTCAGCAGTTCGATTGTTGCATAAACACATGCCTAAGTATATTAGTTTTTCGCTTTGGCGATGTAGTATTAGGGTTAAAAATACCTTTACTTCCAATTTTATCGTCAATTAAGATTTGAAAACGAAGTGTCCATACAGTAGAACGGTGGCTGATTATTAACAAGTTATTTTGCTTTAATTTCTCTTTAGTTTTCAATTTTTTTCAATATACTTTGTTTAACGCTCGCGTCTGAAAAGTTTCCGACGCATATTTTTCCGAAGCGTCAATATAGATCAATAGTTTAAATGTGATAGAAACAGGTTAGTTAATGTATAACAACGCAGCTTCTTTCTCCGCTATGTTAGCTAAAAGTGAAAAAGGACTTCAGGATATATAAGACAAGAACATATTATGGTTATTTAGGCTGTAGGGGATCATTGCAAAAATATTCTAAAACAAAAGCATACATGTACACGTAACAGCTTGCTGTCCACAGCATCAAATGCTTCGTAAAATCCAACATATCTAACGTTCGAGTTGTTCTGGGGCGTTGTTCATTAATTATGGAAGTCTCTCTCACACGGTGTAGAAGATCGTGTCTCTTCACTCCGCTGATGAAGTTTCTGGCAGGAGCCATGTTATATTCAGGTTGTAAGAGCCTAGCTCTTTTTCCTCTTGTCCATGTTTCTCGGGAGAGCTTTGAGACTGACGGATTAAGGAAGAAATATCAGGTGGAGTGTGCGCGTATCGCGAGTTTGCGTGTCGGCTCAGATCAGCTTTTATTACCGGGGGTTCCTACTACTGCCACCCAGCGCTGCCGAGTGTCTTTGTTAGTAAAGAATGGTAATGTATTGTCGCAATCTCTGATCTCCTCTGTGTCAAAGTGTCGCAGAAGGGTGACTGTGGAATGATGTTCTGGCCCCTCGCACTGGCAGCAAAAACGTTACGGACTTATGCTTGATATGGGAATCGGCTGATGAATCGGGAATGTGGCACAAAGCGGTCGTTCGGCTCTGCAGTGCTGCTGCTGCTGCGTTTGTAGGTAATGGTGTCGGTGGGCAATGCCAGGCTGTTTCTTGGCACGGATAGTTTTGGTGGCGACTATGTTTTTCATAGTAGTGGTGTTGGTTGTATTGTATTTGTCCTAACGGCAGATTGTTCTGCTCATTGCCATATTTCTGCTGGTTACAGATGGTGCAATGTGCAGGGTGTGCATGTTGCTGAGTAGCTGTCGAAAAATAACGCAGGCGTTAATCTTTACAATGTTATTATATTCCACAACAAATGAATCTTTATTCTTTTTCTTGTGCTACGTAGCTTTAACTAGTGCGGTATGTCCTGTTGTTGAGACTGTAATGTGCTATTATTTAACAGGATATGTGCTATTTCCTAGCATGGTATGTGCTATTACCTAGTATAGTATGTGTTATTGTCTACTATGATGCGTACTATTACTTATAGCATGATATGTGCTCTTAGTTAGCATGATATGTGCTCTTAGTTAGCATGGTATGTGCTCTTAGTTAGCATGGTATGTGCTCTTAGATAGCATGGTATGTGCTCTTAACTAGCACGGAAAGGGGCATTTTTATTAAGAAACAACAAATGTTAACGTCTCATGCACCATATTTTCCTTTAATAATGTATAATAGTCATTCTATCATAGACAAGAATGAGTAACACCCCCCACCCCCCACCCCCACCCCCCTCCCCCAATTTCCAGACACTGGTAACAGCGCCAATTATCAGACCCAGATGGAGTAACTCAAGTACGGACAAGAACAACACACCACACGGCACGGAGTTCTCTCCTTGCTTCCCCTGTTACACTATTACAACCCCTCGACCAGAAGCCGGTAAATATATCCAGTAACTCCGGCAGTCGTTCCCGGTGTTGTTACACGGCATCTGCTGTCAACCCGCCAGCCCCGGGGCTATATGCCCCCAGGCTGAACCCCATACCGCGCGGAATCGCGGACGGTTGGAATGACACGGGAGCAGGGATAATGGCGCGACGAAAATCACTAAATCTATTACCAGTAATGAGAGAAAAAGGTTACTCCTCGGTATGCGTTTCCCATGTTAAGAGTTTAGAAGAAGAACAACACTCCCCGGGTGTGGCCTGCTGTAGTACGGACCGGGGGTGGGGTGGGGTGGTAGGGGTGGGGGAGGGGGGTGGGGGTGGGGTAAGCGTTAGGTAAGTAGATCCAGTATTGATGACATTAACCCTGTTAGGGTAGCGTCTTTGACAATATTATCTTCCGGCGTCAGAGTGCCTCTATCCCCCGTGGGATGACGCGAATACATAAATCATTACCAAGGAGCCCGCTGGCCTGGCAGGTCGGAACACATTTGCCGTGGGCCGCTGAAAGTTTTCTTACACTCCCTGGAATCTTCTCCCTTTTTTCTGTTCGCGGAAAAGAAAAGTCGTTGTGATGGAAAGACAAGGAGAATGTTAGCCGTGGCCGGGAAAGGCTTAAGTGGGTCATTTATAAATGAGCCATTTCCTTTTCGTGGGATATTTATGTGTTGCTCCTTTGTTCTTTCTGCAGACGGGTTATAATGACAAAGTACACGTTCATGCAGATGTGTAGCCGATTCTTAATGAATGAATAACCTTTGGGGTATTGAAGTCATTCTCAGATTCAAAATAGGTAGGTCTCTTTCAGTAGAACAAAATCTAGCGCAGACTTGTAGTTTCGACGCTTGGCATATAGAACTATTAATAAACTCATACTAAAATGGCATGTTACTATCGTTGCTATCTATTAGCTACCCAGAACGCACGTCCATTTTATTTAGGTGGCGTGGACCTTTCAAGCACATACTAGGAAGCACACTGGAAGAAAAATTAAGTAGAACTGAAGGTAAAGTGTAAAGAACCTACATTTTATACTGTTATACGGGAATGTAAGGAAATACTTTAAATTGAGTACGGCTGTTATACAGGAATGTATGAAATTACTTTAAATGGAGTACGGCTGTTATACAGGAATGTAAGGGGTTACTTTAAATGGAGTACGGCTGTTATACAGGAATGTAAGGAATTACTTTAAATGGAGTACGGCTGTTACACAGGACTGTAAGGGGTTACTTTAAATGGAGTACGGCTGTTCTACAGGAATGTAAGGGGTTACTTTAAATGGAGTACGGCTGTTACCGGAATGTAAGGGGTTACTTTAAATGGAGTACGGCTGTTATACAGGAATGTAAGGGCTTACTTTAAATGGAGTACGGCTGTTATACAGGAATGTAAGGAATTACTTTAAATGGAGTACGGCTGTTATACAGGAATGTAAAGAGTTACTTTATATGGAGTACGCCTGTTATACAGGAATGTAAGGAGTTACTTTAAATGGAGTATGGCTGTTATATAGGAATGTAAGGAGTTACTTTAAATGGAGTACGCCTGTTATAGAGGAATGTAAGGAATTACTTTATATGGAGTACGCCTGTTATACAGGAATGTAAGGAATTCCTTTATATAGAGTACGCCTGTTATAC
>JAAUYG010046464.1_pt1 | contig 10973 bp, 5 predicted proteins | sample 7278091 | NCBI WGS metagenome assembly JAAUYG01 (sample SAMN14350201, study PRJNA611818) | marine sediment metagenome | isolation source: surface marine sediment (0.6m) | place: French Polynesia: Moorea | collected 2018-08
ATTAGCCAGTCTCGGCAGTTTAAATACCCGATTGTTTATGTTGTCAAGGATGCCATTAGTTACAATTGTTTTACAACCATCATTCAACATTTTGTAGTCAAAAAATGCTTTTATTTCAAGACACCAGATGGCGCAGCTAGTATTTCGAGTCCCTCCTATTGTAGAGCGAAATAAACCAAAATTTGGACCTTTGGGGTACTTAGTGTATAAAGGATACTTTTGACTGTTAAGTGTTCAAGGTCAGTGTGAGGTCATTTGGTACGTTTACAATTTTCAACAGGATTACGTAGTCATGTCAGTTACATATATAGCTACTTAGCTAGCACATGGTTGTTATAACCATAAGTGGTTGTTATCTGGCAAGTGACCAAGCAGAGCATCAAGACCCCTGGGTCTCTTGTTCTAGAAACTGGCCTGTCCCCAAATTGTCAGTCTATATATCAGAATTCAAAACCATTTAATTTTTGACCCATCATTACAGGTTTTGCCATAATGGAGTCGAGAGAAACTAGCAAATTTAAGATCCCAAAATATGTCCCAGCGCCAAAGTACCAGTCAGAAAAGGGGGTGGATGACATGTACGCATTGGGACATCTTGACTTTAATGTGGTAAGTATAAAGGCAATAACAGTCCTGTGTTGGCTCATTGGCATGTAGGCATTTTACATTTTGTAAATCACAGAAGTTGGAAAGTCAATGTATGCGTTTCCTTTTTGACTTACCGTACACCCTCCATTACGATCATTGTTACAGCAAAGACATGTCTTACTGGATCGGTGACAGTTCACCCCCCCCCCAAGTGTATTACATTCAAATACTGTTCCATGCAATGTTTTTTATTGCAAATCCAGCTGATCAATTTATGTGATAGCACCTTTACTCAGGGTCCAGTCCGAGCCCCGACTACCTACGCATGTACCTGGTGTACTGCACCAACCAATACCTATACCCTACCAGAATAAGAATGTGTTGCTATGAAAATTATATAACCTTTAAAGTCCTACTACCAGTAGTACTAATTATAACTCCAGCATAATGGAAATCTATGAAATACTTTAATGTGAATTGTCCCAAAACTTCTAAACAAATAGGAATATGTGTAGTATATTTCATGTACGCATATATAAAAGTGTCAGGCATACATGTAGTTATTGTTGATGTATGGATATACTAAAACTTTTAAATATGGTTTTGTCACTGTGAAAATGTTGTTATCTATCATGTTCACAAATATAAATGTCTGATTCAGAATGATGTGCAGAAACGTAACAAGACCATCCTTGGCTCTCTCACCCTATTTGCTCCCTATCCCAGTGAAAAGGGTGAGTTATATTGGATATATATGCTGCAACTTTTCTTCCATAAGATGGCATTACCAACAGCACATGGGTGAAACATACTTTATCATCAGTTAATTATTCTATAACCATGTTAATATAAGTACACTCCTTGTCATATGGATGGAATATATTTCAAGAAATAATGACAGGATGATGAAGAAAAGGTGTTCAGTCTCAGTTCAGATATCAATTTATCGACAAGCCCATTTTATTCAACCGCATGTTATTAAAATTGGTACAAATATATAGTCTAACTATAGTGTCATTAGAAATATATATCTACTTTTTCCCTAAACATTAGATCTATCAATATGATGAGAGTATACATGTATGTAGCAATCGTTGCAAATATGCTTTAAGACATACAAACAGTGGAAGAAATGCCGGTGCCTGATTCAGGTAATTTGTTGATCAGTAAGAAATTTGCACATGTGTTCATCTGGACCAATCTTGAAAATATTGTACACCTGTTGTGACTTGTTTGTTGTTTTAAAACATTTCATGCAAAATTTGCCTTCTTTTTGCTTTAAACTGCAATGTGCACTGTGCACACTTTGGCTTTTTTAACTCTTATGATTGGTTTGCAGTTCTGTCTGTTTGCAAACTTGTTGTTTGTTGTTTTGACATATTTAAGAAGGAGCATACAAGTATGAAGTCTAAAGGATTCAAATAACTTGTGACTTTTAGGAAGGCACTGGTAAAGAATCCAAGGATATTAAACAACTTCTAACCCATATTGTAATACGTTTATGGTATATTACATACATCCATATAGGAAAGACCATTGGTAGTGGAAGGACTGTCCTAAAATGTGTGCCAAAAACCTAGATATCATTGTATCATTTGATGAAAAAGTTATGACTATTTTGTATCATTTCGTGAGAAAGGTCATTCAATTTTAGAGTTACAGAATGCGTTATGTTTGTTTCAAAGAATTCTGATGGCTTGTTAACTGGACAATATTTGCACTTCGCACATCAAGATATCAATATGTTGCTCATGTCCTGGTGGGCTTTGTTTGGTTCATCCTTCATGCAAGGCAAGCACAACGACATAGTTGTTTTTCGTCAAAGAAAGAGGCTTGAGTGTGATTAAAATCCAGATTTTGTCCCTGAAAAAATAATATTTAAATGCCGTATAACATAAAAGGCCAGCATCTCGACTGCTTTCATCAAAGAGGCTGATTGAGTGGCAAAGTCCTAGCCATAAATTGTGCTGGCATTTCAGCTATATCTACCATCTATACACCTATGCTGTAAAAGGCTGCTACTGTATGGCTATCACATTAATGATAGAGGAGTAATAGTACTCATTATAGTATATCTCAACGAGTTCTACAGTGATGTCTTACATGGAGGAAACCTCTAAATACCAGCAATATTATTTGGCAGCTGTTTTGCACAATACATGTTGTAATTATGCCCCAAGAGCCATATAATACAATATACCGGTACTATTTATGGTAATTTTTTTTTTGAGTTTTGTTTCTTCTTATTGTTATTGTGTTTCATCGTTTTTTATTTCCTTTTGATTTATGGACCAGTTTACATTGTACTTAACAAATATTTTGCTGTACTTTCATTTCCTTAAGGTTTATCCTGTTTATAAATGCTTACCAAATTTACATGGATTCTCATAGTGATAATTGAGTCTGAGTGAAAAATTGTCTCTTTTATAGATGTTTCAGTCTGAGTGACAAAATTGTCTCTTTTATAGATGTTTCATCTGCTGTAGTGTACTAGCATATCAAGATGTGTTTTAGTATAATGAGTATATGTGCTTCTTGATGCAGTGGCACATGTAGTTACCAGTAGGCCTATGTCTTAAATTAGTTGTACTAGTGAGTCCCATGTATCTGAAATATATTTTTTCACTGTTTCCTCTGATTGAAAGATTCAATTTGTAGTGAAATACTGAAATTTTTTGCATAATATCAACACAGAAAGAGTTAGACTATAGGTATGTAGAATTTACTTCTAAAGGTATATATATGTATATGTAAATTTACAGTTTTATTGTCTAACAATCATTGTTAGTGTGCATGTAATTAATTGAGTTCTGGTAACATAGCGAGGGTATACCAGTAATCATGGTGCATGTAATTAAATGGTTTATTTAATTATTTTTGTACCACAGGAAGGCAGAAATCAGCAAAGAGACCTCCAGCCTCCATAGATGTAAGTTGCTAAAGCAGGAAAATCTGTCGGTGGACATATACATACATTCATATAGATATATGGCAAAACTATAGTGTGAATCTTAATTTATGCTTTGACTTAAATGTGGCAATAATAATGGGTTAGGCTGGAAATGCACTTTTGAACAAATTGAGAAGTAAATTTCCATGTAACCTAGCTGTTATTTCTTTTCAACATTTAAAACAGTTAAAGTCCCTCTATTATACAACCCTTTATTTTAAGACCACCCTTGACTATAAGACCACCCAATTTGGTCTCAAAGTGCCACTCTGTGTTTTAAATGGCCTTCATTTTACGACCACCTGCAATATAAGACCACATTTTCTTGGTCCCATGGGTGGTCCTAAAATAGAGGGACTACTGTACTTAAATATTTCTGTACCAGTATATCTTAATTGTTCTCTCAGGAAGAGGTGAAGCATCCACCAGCTACATTCGAGCAACTAGCACAGCTTGTGCGTCAGCATACACTTCCTTGGAATGACTTGCCACATATGACAGTGGAGGAGCAAAAGGAATTGGTAAGATCAGCCATGTGTAACTTGTAATTAATATACATGATCTCTGATTATGAGACAGAGCTGAACTGAGAGTACATGCATGCCCTGGTGCATCTAGCTATCAGATTGTGTTGAGTTATAACAAATGTATTAACAGAGTCCGATTTAATAATCCCTAGTTCATGTAGTTGAACATGTTGAACAAATGCTGTAAGCATGGTAAGTTCCCAGTTCGGATCATGCTGAGCACTTCGCAAAAATGACAAAAGTTGAAGGAGGGTCGGAGGAAAAAGGCGCTTTCAGAAATGTTTACATGTATTTGTGCACCTTTTATCATAATTTATGTGGCAGAAAATTAAAAGTTAAGCATTGGTTCAGTGGTGACCAACTTGTGTATCAGTACATGTACATCCAATTCAACATGTCCTGACACTTGTTATGTGCTGCTTTCTTGAAACAAAATAACTAAGTTCCATTAGTACCTTGGTAACAACATTTACATTTACAGTTATGTACATCATCTTTTTCATAAGATCCCATATGGACTTAAGCTACCGGTACATTATAATGGACTTAAGCAAGTACATTTTAAGAAAGAGGGTGCTTGCAAAATACCAATTAATAAGCAATACCAGTAATTGACGTTTCAATTTAGATTTGATGTTTCCAACTTTCCTCAGGCTGCTGTTGTCCTGGGAGAGCTCAACGGCATATGGATGGACATGCAGAAGCAAGTTGAAGACCCATTTCTGGTATTGAAAGATATTTGTAGATTGTAACCTTGTAAAAAAGAGTAGGATTTTTTATAAATTTTGTTTGGTATAGTAATTACACATACACACTTGCCCACTATCATATACCGGGTGTCTGCTTAGGTTTTCTTTGGTCGAGCAGACATAAAATGATACATATTATTGCCAAAGACAGTCCTTCATTCAGATACATGGTTTTCAGTGGATGCTGTATGCGACCCGAAAATCTAAAAATTACTCTTTTTATATTGGCAAATTTACCAGTAGGCTTTGGTAATTTGGTAATGAAATCCATTTATTATGTTACTTAGTTTCCATATATATGTACATGTATGCATTTAATACAGCTATAGTGCCAGTGAACATAAGCACCACTGATAACAAATAGCAGTTGAAGCGATGCTATATTAAGTGAATAATTTGTATTTGTATTTAATTTGATTGCCAGTCTTTAACGTTATCCACTCATTTATTCACTCGGTCTCTCATTTTCCTCTCAGACAAAGGCAGAAAATCATGAGTTAAGGAGAAGGATTGCTGTCCATGTCATAACAGTGTGTGAACAGCTATTTCTTCACTATGCACAGAAAGCTCAGAGTGAGTGCAAAAGCTTTGAAGACTGGGGTACATATAAAATGAGGGGTTTTTTTTTACAGAATGACCCATGATCACAGGCTTTGTTTCAAGCCTATTCAAGGTCCCTTTGCTAGACATATTGAGTCTTGCATGTACAGTGGTTCCTGCTATTTAAGACTCTTTCGTTTCAATTTTAAGACCACCTGTCAGTGATAGTTATGATGGTTCCTGCAATTTAAGACTCTTTCATTTTAGACTTCCCTTCAATTTTAAGATCCCGTCAGTGATAGTTATGATATTTCCATGATTTCTTTGATTCTGTTTTATTTGCATGCAAAGAAAAGTACCTTAGAGAAAAGAATAAGAAACAAATGCATTCAATGTAAATGGTCTAAACTTTCATATGCTGTTCTATAACACATACTTTTGAATATTGTAATTTCAGTTCTGAATCGGAGAGGGGTGTTTAGTACAGAGGCCAACACAAGCCGACTAAAGGCACAACTAGCGCTGGATGCCACCAAATTGTGAGTTGCTTACAGGTGGTATACCGTATATGTCCTAATAGAAGTGCAGTGCACAAGTGCAAGGGCTTGGGGGCGCATCTATTAATTTCAACAATAAAGCCTGTCGTCCGCTACCTGCAATATGCATATATACAGTAATAGGAACTGCGTGGACCTTAATTTATTGACCAGGAAGTGACGATGCATGTGTGGCAGCCAAACAAACCAGAATACCGCTCGAAGTTTAGTGTTTTTAGATGACCTTTTGATGTTTTATCAGGCATTTGGTGTGAATTTGATGTGATGTGTCTTTTGCTGCAGGATGGTGCGTGTCTATTAGGTCATGCGCTTCTATTAGGGCATGTTCGGTATTGTATACATAAAGTGTTCTTTTTCAGAGTACTTAATTTTGCTCCGCAACCCTTAGGTGCTCTGTTGAAGCCTGTTGTACATACTGGAGCCAGTTTCTTTAAAAATCTCTGTCCCTTAGTGATCTTGAGCATGGAAAAGACATTTCTTATAAAGGTGATTTAGTGAACTACAGTTTTCGAGACCTAAGATTTGTAAAAAAAACTGGCCCGTGGTGTTTAAAATTCAACTTAACACGAAATTTGATGAGAGATTTGAAGTGCATTGCATGACTGAGACCCAGAATTTCTCTTCTCTGTAATGTATTCTGCTAGCACCCCCAGTTAAATTATTATATTTAGCCAATTTAAGGAAAAAAATATGGATAGGTTTTAGTTTTCATTTTTCTTCCCCATGTGCTTTTGTTGAATTAGAAACTTAGACCCAGGACGTGTATACAGGGTACCTGTTTGAATGATAATTTGCTTTATATCCAATGCAGCCTTAGAATTAAGATAACCCACATGACTTATAAACTGGTCTCAATTGTGAGATAATCATATTTCTGGGACACCTCAACATTAGAAGTGCAGTTTTGGTACTGCGGCAGTGTGGTCTTAATTCTGAGGTGATCTTTATTCTAAGGTGCTTGTAAGCTGAGACTCAGACTGTCCACTCTATTTTCTGTGTTAGTCTGAACATACTGACGATACGGCGTCACATTGTGAACGATATGAGGCAGAAGACGGCAACGGATGACAGCAGCGGATCGGAGGAGGAGGTGGAGCTGCCGCCTCCGTCCTCAAAACCTCGCTCTGCCACCCTCTCTAACAAGAGTCTGGTAATTATAATAAATCAATGCCAGTAAATTTAATTGTTAAAACAATATATATATATATATTTAACAGTATTTAAATGTGATGAACAAAGCATACATAGGTAAAGGCAAAGAAGTATTGCTGTCCATCCAGATGCATTCTTCAGTTCAGAATTTTGAAAGCCATACAATGATGAAGTCAGAGAGATTCTGCTGAAAATTCTGGAACTTTTCCACCACAATTTGACTCCACAATTTTTCCACCACAAGTTTTGTGCGCAGAATATATCATCAGAGAGGATAGAATATATCATCAGAATACATCATATATCATTTTCAAGTTATTTTTGCCAAACTTTAAACAGATGCATATTCCACTAGATATGACATGCACTGCTGTACCTAGGAAATATATTTAAAAATATGAAAAAGATCGAGTGCTAGAAGGGTTTGAAAGAAAAAAAACATTAACCATGCTAATAGAAGGGTTTGAAAAGAATTCCAAGGATCAAATTGATGCTATAATTATAAATTCAGTGTCCTAAACACATGTTAAAAGTCAGCTTCAAAAATGTGTCACTTTTGGCCTCAAGTACTCAGGGAGCTTACTATATTAAGTAACAATACCAGAGCCCACTAACAATTCACACTTTATGATTATTAGATTACACCTATATAGTAATGTGCATATACTGCCAGCATAGGCCGCCAGGGGGCAACACTGCTCACCGTTACTACATGTTAGTAATTTTATACCTGAATTGAAGGGTACTGTGGAAACAGAGGTAACCAAGGGAAAGTAGGGATAACGACTTAATGAGCATGGAATGAGTAGACAAGGGAGACATCTGGCTACCTCAGAAAATTGCCCCCATGGCTGGCAGGATTAGGCAGACGCCTTTAACCACAGGGGCCTATTAACACCTGGCCACAAATTGACCATTCGGGTCACTAGGAAGGTAGCAACATCATGGTTTCGGCTCCCTGTCAAGAAGGATTGCTTATTCTGTCACATAATGAGGGGATGATCTGTAATTTGCCGGCTGATTATTGAAAAAGTACAAATTGTAAAACACCTTGAAATACTGGTTACTGGTAATGTCGGTGGCTACTGATGGTAGCCCATCCCCTATGTTTACTACCCGCCAGTAAGATTACTAAATATAGTAATAAGCTCCCTGACTGTACTGCAAGCACCAGAAAGTTCCGTTGTAGACTACTACGGGCAATAGTTTCTTGGCCTACATAAGTTGCAAGTGTTACACTTGCAACTGGAACCAATTACATTCTATTTGAAAACTATATGCTGGGATCACCTAGCAAGAAGACGTGTCTCCTGCAAGCCAAGTTCTTTGACACTTTTTGATGGTCACATCCCGTCCATCAGAAAATGGCAATAGCTGCAGGCGAGCCAGGTATTCCGGCTAGGGTCACCAGGAACTGAATATTTGTACTTGTTTTCCTGGAAAAAGTGCTGGGCTTTAAAATGTTAAAAACAGTCATCACTGAGAATTGATTTAATGTACCTGTGCTGCTTTCTCGTTAAAAACAATCATCACTGAGAATTGATTTAATGTACTTGTGCTGCTTTCTCATTAAAAACAATCATCACTGAGAATTGATTTAATGTACCTGTGCTGCTTCCTCAAAGTTCACTTGATTTTTTCTGTACTTTCAATAACGGTATGTTTGTTCTTGCATTTGCTTTATGCCAGATTGAGATAAGTCGACCAAAATCAGGATTTCGCAAGAAACGATTTCCAACACCACAACAGGTGCTGCGAGAGGTAAGTTTATAATACAGCAAGTATCCTAGTGCATAAGTGTAGCATGTTGTTCACCTATATCCGTATCAATTCATATTATTTCACCTTCATAAAGTCTGCAAGCTTATGAAGACATAGTAACAAGGATCGATACCTCACAGTGAGAATACACAAATTTGTTCAAATTTTTTTGTAAATTATTTTTCCAGCAGCCCTATTGGCATGTCCAGAAATGTTATCATTTCAAAGCCACAAACCTGCCATATCCTGCCAATACTGGAAATTAAATCTTTGAGTTTACCATGATGTTTACTGGATTCTTTAATATCTCTTGCTAGGAGGTTGGTTTTACCAAATCCATTCCTCATAAGCATCAAGATAATAGGATTCTACTCTAATCAATTTGGACATTTTAATTATTACCAGTGTACGTAATGATAGTCCTGAAATGTACCAATAATGCAACAACCAGTTTCAGTACTTTGAGTAATACCTATAAGCAATATAATAAAAAACCCCTCACATTAAAAAAACTACATTGCTAGTAAACTACATTAGTTACTTTTTATTTGCAGTTAGAAGAACAGATTCCTCCTCTGGATACATCTTCTGTGTCCAGATTAATCCCTGATGTGTCATTAGGAATGACTCCAGACAGCTTAGCAGGTTGGTGTTGGTAGAGTAGCACTATAATTCTTTAATTTGTAATCCTAATTTTTTTTTTGTTTACCATCGTATGCTTATCATATAATTTATAAGTTAGCTTGTATAGTTGCATGTCATAATTCATTAATTTCAGATCCATGTGCACGTGCAACATCTATGAAGGTTGTAGCATTTGAATATTGCCCATGACAGAGTTCTTAAATCACCCACTAACTGAATGAAATTTACCTGGTATTCTCATGAATGTTGCGTATACTTGACAAATGTTTGCTGAAGATCTTACAGATGCCTTGGTTGAAGTTTTGGCAAAGGTTTCGTGAAAATGTTTGATTGTTGTTATTGTTTCTCAAGATAAAACAAAAATAAAAAGTAATGATAAAATAAATAAAAAGAAGGTGTCCTTGGTTTTACAGGAGAAGACCCTTGGCAAGGAAAACCCGGGGAGGGTCTGAAAAGGTAATCAATAGTTTGGGTTGAAATACAGTAGAACCTGGATTTAAAGACTGGTCAATCTGCCAGAAAAAATGAGGTCTCCCAAGACAGCTAGGTACAAATGTATTCTGCTCTGGTAACAGATTTAGTTGTGCTGAAATGTAGGTCCTTGCGGCAGGCATATTATATGGTCTCTCAAGGTACATGTACACATAGGTTGTCTCTGATGGCAGTTGCCTTCCAAGACGGGTTTCACTGTACTACATGTACTGGTAAGCATGTACATGTATCAGCAGACTGATCTTTTTATGTAGGAGATTTAGTTACCGGGTATGCCCTTATATGCACATGTAGACCTACATGTATAAATGTCAATGTAGCAGTGTTCATGCAGAAACATTGATTTATTGCTACTTTCTTGTTAAAATTGTTTAAAGTTCTTTGACCATTTCTTGAAATGTTAAGTTTGAGGTCAGTAATCATTTGAAAATAATACATTTATGTTATGTTGTATATGTTGTACGATTTTGAGAGAAGGACTTGATTAATCTAGTAGATCTAGGTGTGATTTACAGAAGCAGTCTGTTATGCTTTGTTCATTTCTTGTGATTTTAGGCGAGCCTCAGAAGATGAAACCAGAGATAAAGTTATTAACAGAGTGAGTTGTCCAAATATATAAAATATTTCTATGGTGAAGGTAGGTATCGCAGAAATCCTCAATTTTGTGCTACCCCTTGCACAGTAAACATGTAAACATGTGTTAGCCTACCAATGGCACCTTGGGACTACATGAAATGAACTTCAAAGGCCCCTAGGGCTTTTAATATCAGGTCTCATACAGATTCAGTGGATTATTGTTGGACTGGTCCTGGGGTGCGTTTGACTAAGAAAGTTATGAGCGATTTCCTCATTATTTCCAAAATGCTCACTAAATTAGTGAGGGTTTTGGAAATTTCGTTTGACTAACAGTTATGAGGGAAATTACTCACAGATTTTCCTCACTATTTTAGTGAGTGGTCCGGGGTACTCATTAAATGCCCAAATTAGGGTAAATATGAATTTTAAAGACAAA
>JAAUYG010056919.1_pt1 | contig 10972 bp, 12 predicted proteins | sample 7278091 | NCBI WGS metagenome assembly JAAUYG01 (sample SAMN14350201, study PRJNA611818) | marine sediment metagenome | isolation source: surface marine sediment (0.6m) | place: French Polynesia: Moorea | collected 2018-08
GCCGGAAGCGCCGCACCCGGACACGAAAAAAGGGCCGGCCCCCGAGGGATGGGACCTCGGAGACCGGCCGGTCGTCTTTCGGATCGGGTTCGCGTTAGTCGCTGCGGAGCTGCCTGCGCAGGGCGTCGAGCTCGGCGTTCAGGCCGGACCACTCCGCCGCAGTGGGGTTGCGGTCCTCGGCGACCATGAGCGCGACCGCGTCGCGGCCGCTCTGCAGGGCTTCGACCGCGCCGCGGACGCCGCGGACCGCCAGGGGCACCACCTCGTCCAGCAGCATCAGAGCGAACCTCAGGGCTTCGGGCATCACAGGACTCCCTCGTCGATCAGGATCTGCCGAAGAACCGCGACCGCGGCCCCGGCGGCCTCGATCGCCAGCGCCACGGCGCCCTGCGAGGCCGCCGGCGAGCGGACCACCTGCTCGGCCCGGTCCAGGGCGAGCTCCGCCCGGCTGTCGGCCCGACGCAGCAGCTCGACCACGGCAGGCTCGGAGCAGACCGGCGTGGCCGCCGCCGGGCAGCGGGGCAGGCTCTCGTAGTCGACCGCCAGGCCCAGCACGGCCCGGTACTCCGACTTGAGGGCGAAGACCCGCTGGGCCGGGGTCTCGGCCTCCAGGCTGGCGCAGGCCGCCAGGGCGGCGAGCAGCCAGGGCGCCAGCAGGCGGATGACGCCGCGCTTCATGTCGGCGCCCCGGCCTTGGTCAGGCCGTGCTTCAAGAGCGTCCGGCCGCCGCCATAGCCGAAGGCCAGGCTGGCCAGGAGCGCGATGTGCTCCCCGGGGATCGCCACATAGGACGTCCCGTTGAGGACAACGATCGCGAAGAGCAGCAGGACCAGCTGGAACTCGCTGGTCTGCAGGCCCTTGCGGACCACCGTTTCATGCATGTCTCCTCCAGGAAAAGGCCGCCCTCCAGCGGGCGGCGGGCAGGAAAAGGCCGCCCCTCAGCGGGCGGCGGGCAGGAAAAGCCGCCCAGAGCCGGGCGGCGGGCCGAGCCCCGCGGGACGGGGCGATCGGATCGGGATGCCGGGCGCCAGGCGCTCAGCCGCCGGTCCAGAGCCGGACCGCGATCGCGGCCAGGCTGGTCACCAGGGCGCCGTAGAGGATCTCCAGGCGCAGCAGCCGGCGGTTCAAGGTGCCGTAGCGTTCCCGGCAAAGGGCGACATGGGCCGGCAGGCTCTCGGTCTCGATATCGCCCGGCGCCCTGCAGAGGCCGGTCATGGCCGGGGCCTCGGTCATGGCGGGAGGGGGTGCCGAGCCGGCAAGCGGACTCAACTCTCGCGGCCCCGAGCTGCCCCGGGGGCGGCGCCCGGGGCGTCGGCCGGGGCGGCGGGCCGCCAGCCCTCGCCGGCGGCGACCAGGCAGCTCACCCGGCCCGGCGCACCGGCGCCGGGCGGGCGGGTCAGCAGGATCGAGAAGCTGCGCCCGCCGGGGCTGACCAGCAACTCCAGCAGGGCGCCGTTGCCGGTCAGGCCCAGGGCCTGCGGCGCCTCGCCGTAGCCCTCGGCCAGGCGCCGGAGCAGGACCTCCCGCGGGGCGCAGGGCGCCGCCGCCGGCGCGGGGCTGCCGGCCCCGGCTCCGGGCGCGGCCAGGCCGAGGCTGGACAGGACGATCAGAGAAGCCGCCGCAGGCGCGCCGCGGCGGCGGGACCGAGGTCTGTGATGATCGGACATGAGTGGTCTCCGGTTTCTGTTGCGGATGTCGTTGGCGGGGGCGGGACGGCGTCGGTCGGACCTCCGGCGCCGGCCGACGCGCGCGCTCCGGCTCGAAGCCGCGGCTCTCGCCGTCGTGTCGTCTGTAAATCCCTGGTGTGGTGGTTAAGACCGGCCGATCGGGGACCGGATGGGCGGGGAAGTCAGCAAGGGTCGGGGTATCTGCTGCCGTACCGGGATCGGGCGACCTGGGCCGGGTGACCTGGGCCGGGTGACCTGGGCCGGGTGACCTGGGCCGGGTGACCTGGGCCGGATGACTTGGGCCGGGAGCCCGGGCTAGACCGCCCCGATCTTGTCCCGGCCGAGAAGGCGGAGCACCGCGTTGCGGCCGGCGCGCAGCACCGGATAGAGCCGGCGGGCGGCCCCCGGATGCCGGAACAGGGCGGCGCAGAGGCGGTTGGCCGTCCCGCCGCCGCCGGACAGCAGGGCGAGCATGTGCATGCAGTCGCCGCCGTGATAAATCCGGCCGCCGTAGAGCAGGACCATGCCCTCGTCGAGGTCGTAGCCGGTGGCGGCGAGGCGCGCCACCAGAGGCCCGCCCTCGCGGGCGTCGACCAGGGTGACCGGGCCGACCGCCCGGCGCAGCGTGACCAGGCCGGCGTAGCGCGAGCAGAAGGGACAGTCGCCGTCGTAGACGATGACGGCGCCCTCGCGCGCCGCCGCGTCCTGCCCGGTCTCCTTCCGCCGTGTCGCCTCGCTGCTCATGGCCTGAATATAGCAAGCGGCGGAGGCCATTACAGCGGCCCGCGGCGGCGGCTTCAGCCTCCGGGGAGGCCGGGCCGGCGGCGCCAGCCTGCGTGGACCTGTGCGGAAGCCCACCGCATCGCCTGCAGATCCCCCGGGCTAGATCAAACTGAGCGCAATTGAAGTCAATTGAGCTCAGATAATTCAATCTATTTCATACAGTTAGTGCAGCCCGCGTTCAAGTGAAGGCAGGCTGCTCAAGGGGTTTCGCTTCCGTCCTGGGCGTCGAGGAAACGGGCGAAATAGGCCGCCGGCATGTCGAAAGCCATGCTGCCCCGGCTGTGCGAGAGCGTGACCGAGAAGCCCTGCGCGGCGGCGGTCTTCAGCTCCTCGCGCGTGAGCCTGACGCCGACGGTTTCGGTCACCGTGCAGTCCTCGCTCTCGCAGGACACCACGTCGCGGTCGATGACCGTGACCGGCAGGGATCGGCCGCCGCTCGAGGCGCTGTACAGAAATGTCCGATCCTGGTCGAAGCGCCCCGCCACGTAGAGCTGCCCGCCCGTCTCGCCGCGGGGCAGATCCTCGATCCAGGCCCGCACCACGTGGCGGCTGGAACGATGCCGGCAGGTCGGGCCGCCGAAGTCCTCGGCCCGGCACTCCTCGACGGTCCTGCTGAACCCGTATTCCATGACCGAGGGCGCCACCGCCTTGTGACGGCGCCGCTGCGGATCGGCGGCGGCATCCCTCGCCGCGGCGAGCGCCGCCGCGTCGCTCGGATCGGCCGCAGGCTCCGACGCCGTACAGCCGGCCAGGCAAAGCGCGGCAACCAAGACGCACAGCGATCTCGGCATGAGTCCTCCCGAAGCAATGCACGCGAAAGTAGCGTGTGCACCTAGGTAAAATCAACTAATTGCTGCAATCATGCGTGAGGGTGCCCCGTCCCATGGGTCGAATCTTGGAAATCGACAAGTAAAGCAGAGCCTTCAAGCTGCCGCCGTGGTGGCCTTCTTCTTCCAAGGGACGGGTTTGCGCCGCGGCCCTCACCACCTCGGCCCGCGGGCTGGCCCCGGCGTGGCCCAGCCATAGAGATCACCCGAAGGAGATTGATCGCCCGACGGCGGCGCTCGCCACCTAACACCTCGAACGGGGCAAGGACTCGGCGCGCCCGCGACTCCTCGCGCCCTTTCCGATCGGATGGATCGCGAAGCGATTCCCTCTGGCCGGACTTAATACCTAGAGGAAGCGGCAGGTAAGTTCCGCGAGGCAGCCTATCAAGCGCGCCGGCGGCGCCGAGGTTTCATTTAACAACTACTTCGAGTATTGCTTGTCGTCGGCGACACTTCCGGAGGGGGCGGAAGACATGAAGCGTTTCAAGACACGCGGCTTCGCCGCCGGTCGGCCCCGGCGGCCATAGACAGCCATCGCGACATGGCCTCTCCTTCGATCCGCCCCGGCCGGCGCGGCGCCGCGAGTCCGGCCGACGCGCCGGCGGCCCAGGCCGGGAGGCCGATCGGATCGCCGCCCGAGCCTTCCGAAAAGGGCGCGGCTGCCAAGGTCGCCTTCCTGCTCCCGGACTTCGGCGGCGGCGGCGCGGAGTCGATGATCGTCCGGCTCGCCAACGCCTTCGCGGCCCGCGGCCACCGGGTGGATCTGGTCGTCTTCCAGGCCGAGGGGCCGAACCGGGCGGCGGTCGCGCCGGCGGTCCAGGTGGTCAGCCTGGGCGTGACCCGATGGCCGCTCGCGCCGCTGGCGATCCGCCGCTATCTCAGGCGGGCGCGGCCGAAGCTGCTGATCTCGGCCCTGTTCCACATCAACATCTTCGCCCTGGCGGCGCGGCTTCTGCTGCCCTTCACCAGGACCCGCTTCGTGGTCACGGAGCGCAACATGCTGTCGGTGCACGTGCGCTATTCGCGGCGCAAGACCCGGCATTTCTTCTTCCTGGCGGCCCGGCTGCTCTATCCCTTCGCCGACAAGGTGGTCGGCGTCTCCAGGGGCGTGGCGGAGGACATCCGGCGGATCGCCCGCCTGCCCGAGCGGAAGGTGACCTGGATCTACAACCCGACCGCCACACCGGAGTCGCTGGCCCGCGCGGAGGCAGCCGTCGACGATCCCTGGCTCGACTCGGCCAGGTCGCCGATCATCGTCAACGTCGGCCGCCTGGAGCCGCAGAAGGACCAGGACAGCCTCCTGCGCGCCTTCGCCAGGCTGCCCGAGGCGCAGCGCGGCAGCCTCCTGATCCTGGGCCAGGGCAGCCTGCAGGGCGACCTGGAGCGCCTGTCCCGGGAACTCGGGATCGACCGGCAGGTCCGCTTCGCGGGCTATATCGACAACCCCCTGCCCTACATGCGGCGCGCCGACCTCTACGTCATGTCCTCGCTCTACGAGGGCTTTCCCAACGTCCTGGTCGAAGCCCTGCTCTGCGGCCTGCCGATCGTCTCGACCGACTGCCCCTCGGGCCCGGACGAGATCCTGGGCGCCGACGAGTTCGGCACCCTGGTGCCCCGGAGCGACCCGGAGGCCATGGCCGAGGCGATCCTGCGCACCCTGGCGAGCCCGCCCGACCCGGAACGCCAGCGGGCCCGCGCCCTGGAGTTCACCGTCGAACGCTGCGCCGACCGCTTCGAGGCGCTGGCCCGGCAGCTCTGCGAAAGCCGAGCCGGGCCGCTGGCGGCGCCGGAAGCGGGCGGCCGATAGATACGATTTTAGATATCGACTTGGGCCCGCAGGCCGCTAGAATTCGGCCGGGGGAATTCTATGGCAGCTAGGAATTATTACACGGTCTACTTGCCCGGCGGCATCCCTTTTGATCCGCGGATACTGCTGGTGCCGCTCGTCGCCGGCGTTTTTGCGGTTTTCTGCTTTATCGACCTGCGGTTCATCAGCCCGACGATCGCCTTCGATTCCAACCGCATGCTGGACGAGCTCTGGCTGATGACCGAGGGCGAGGAGGCCGGAGGGTCCTACTACTACTCGGCCCTGATCTTCCAGAACACGCCCGAGGCCCTGCTGCTGCCGGCGGTCGCCCTGATCGGCATCGCGCACATCCTGATCCTCTACGGCCGCAACAGCCATCCCGCGACGCTGCTGCTCTGCACGGTCCTGCTGCTGCCCGCCCTGCTGTTCTTCGCCCGGCCGGGCAAGGAGACCCTGCTCTCGCTGGTGACCTTCGTGGTGCTGGGCCTGCTCTGCCTGCGGTCCAACGGCGTCTTCCGGGTCCTCGCGGTCGCCGTGTGCTACCTGATCTACGCCTACTTCATGCGCGAGTACTTCATCGTCATCCTGGCCGCCTTCGCCGGGCTGATGGTCCTGGCGCAGCTGTCCTGGGGACCGCGGCTGGCGCTGCTGGCCGCGGCCCTGGGCGCCCTTTCGCTGGCGCCGAGCGAGCTCTTTCAGATCCTCCAGGGCCCGCGCGACGCCATCAACATCCTGCGCATGGCGAACAGCGTCGTGGGGACGCAGAGCGCCTTCACCAATCCCCTGCCGCCCGACAGCCTGGGCAACTTCCTGGTCAACTACGGCTATGCCTTCGTCCGGCTCAACCTTCCGGTCCTGTTCCAGCTCCGGATGCAGGAGGTCTTCCTGCTGTCGGTCACCCTGGTCACCTTCACCCTGATCGTCTTCGGGCTCCGCCTGGGCGGCCCGAAGGAGCGCGCCTGCGCCCTGCTGGTCCTGGCCCACGCCCTGACCCTCAACCTCTTCGAGCCGGACCTCGGTTCCTACCTCCGCCACCTGACCTCGGCGACGATCTACCTGGCGCCGGTCCTGGCCCTGCTGGACCATCACCTCGCGGCGCGGCAGGCGCAGGGCGACGCCCCCGGCGGCGTCAGCGGCGCCGGGCGGCCGGATCCCTAGGCGGGCGCTGGGCGGACAAGCATGCAGACCTCGCGGCAACAGCACCTCAAGACGGCGATCGGGCGGGCCATGGCCTTCGCCCTTCCGCAGACCGCCCTCGGCGACCGCCTCTACGCGACGCTCCATTTCGCCTACCGCCAGGGCCGGCTTCCCAGGTACGCCCGGCCCAGGGCCTTCAACGATCACCTGTTCAGGCTGCGGGTCGGTCCGGAGGCCGCCAACCCGCTGCGGCGCCTGGCCAGCGACAAGCATCTGGTCAAGGGCTATATCGAGGACAGCGTCGGCCCGAAATACGTGGTTCCAACGCTCGACCTGCTCACCAATGCCGAGGAGATCGCCCGGTTCAAGCCGCCGATTCGGCCCTGCGTCATCAAGCCGACCCACGCGAGCGGCCGGATTCTCCTGCTCAAGTCCCCGGAGGAGCCCATCGACAAGGACATGCTGAAGGCCTGGCTCCGCACCGACTATTACCGCAGCAGCCGGGAGAGAAGCTACCGCGGGCTGGAGAAGCGACTCATCGTCGAGGAGGTGTTCTCGGACGACGGCCGCTCCGCTTCCTCCGACTACAAGGTCTTCTGCTTCGGCGGCGAGCCCAAGATGATCCAGGCGATCAGCGGCCGCTTCTCGAAGATGCGGCGCGGCTTCTTCGCCCCGGACTGGCGGCGACTGCCGTTCCATTGGGTCTATGACTTCGCCGACGACTTCGCCAGACCGCCGTTCCTCGAAGAGATGCTCGAGGTATCGCGGCAGATCTCCAAGTCCTTCTCCTTCATCCGGGTCGACTTCATCTGCGCCCAGGGCAAGATCAAGATCGGCGAGCTCACCAACTGCCCCGAGAGCGCTTGCGGCCGGTTCTTTCCGCGCAGCGCCGACGACGAGCTCGGGATGCTGTTTCGAGATGGGGGAGCGGACATCGCGCGTCTGGTATCCGAGCGACCGAGCGAGCGGGCCGCGGCGGAATGAGCGGTTCGGTCCTGTCCGATGCAGAAGTGGGGAGCTTGAGACGTGCCGAGGGTCTCCGTCATCATCCCAGCCTATAACGCGGCCGCTTTCCTCGACAAAGCGATCGGCTCCGCATTGGGGCAGACCATGGCCGACATCGAGGTCATCGTCGTAGATGACGGGTCGAACGACGATACGGCTCGCGTTGCTGGTCGAATCGCCGAGACGGATGATCGGCTTCACCTCATCAAGCTCGCAGAGAACCGAGGCGTAAGCGCGGCCCGCAACGCCGCTCTCGACACTGCAACAGGTGAATGGGTGGCGGTCCTGGATGCCGACGATTGGTACGACAGTGAGCGCTTGGAGCGAATGACCGAAGCAGCGGAAGCCGCGTCAGCGGACGTGGTGATGGACAATCAAATGATTTTTCGCGAGGGAAGCGACCTCGAACGCGGGTACAGCCTCCTACCGGACGGCGAGGGTTTCTTCTTTCTTTCCACGCTCGCGTTTCTCAAGTCAGCAAGACCCTTCACTGGGGAGTCCTACGCGAGTTTGCAGCCTATGTTTCGACGCAGCATCATCGAGGCGCACCGCCTGCGCTATCGTGAAGACATGCACCTCGGCGAAGACGCCAACTTCCTGCTTCGCTTCCTGGCCAACGCCAGGAACTGCATCGTGCTGCGCAGACCCTGCTACTTCAGGCTTCTCCGATCAAAGTCGCTGCGCTCTGGCTGGTCGAAGGCCTACGTCTCGGCGCGCTTCAAGGCCTACGACGAACTCTTGGAGCTGCATGCACATGATCGCGCCGTTGCGGAACTGCTCACGCAGAGACGCGACGAGTTCAGATACTTCGCGCGCGTGATGACCATCTTCGTGCCGGCACGACAATTCAAGCTCGGCCGTGCGGTCCGGGCCGGCCTTCGCGACCTCCCCGCGGTGCCCGGCTTCCTTCGCCACGTCGCGCGGCTCCTGATCAATAGGATACGGGCCAGGTTCCGGCTCAGCGCAACGAGTCAGCGCCAGACCTGATCGACCCCAAGCGCTGCGACAGCGTTCCTTCTCCTCCGGAGCCGAGGGCCAGAATCGCCAAGGAAGACACCGAACTCCTAGAAAGCACACGGCCAGTTCAACAGAGCCTCACGCTTTACCTCGACCACCACCATTCGACCGGAACATGCAATCGGACCAGCGGCTGTAGATGGCGAAGTCACAAGGAAAATTGCTGCTCGTCACGCGCGACGTGGATGGCGGCCTCGGCCAGCACTTTGTCGACCTGGCAGACGGCATGGCCGCCCGCGGATGGGAAGTGCATTGCATCCGGGCCGAGCGGGCCGAAGGCCACGTCACGCGCCATAGCGCCCGCCTCGATGACTTGGCCGATGTGACTGTCCATAGCATCCCGCTCGCCAGAGCGATCGGTCCTGGAGACCTTCGCAGCTATCTCGCGTTCCGTCAGGTCGTGAAGCGCTACGGCCCGTTCGACGTGGTTCACGGCCACGGCGCCAAGGGCGGGGTGTTCGCGCGATTGGCCTGCCTGAAAAGTGGCGCCAGCGTCTACACGCCTCATGGCTTGATCACGGTGGATAAGGCCCTTCCCTGGTCAAAGCGGACGGCCTACGGCCTGATCGAACACTTCTTCAACCGCTGGCTTACGGACATGATGATCACGGTCTCCAGGGCAGAACGGGAGGAGGCCATCAGGCTTGGCGCCTGCCGTACCACCTGCTTCCTGATCCCAAATGGACTCAGCGAGCCCAACTTCGTCGATCGAGAAGAGGCGCGTCGGCAAATCGGCCTCTCAGCAACAGACAGTGTCGCTCTTTTCGTTGGCCGTTTCGTGTATGCGAAGTCACCTGAGCGGTTCATCAGCGCCATGGCGCGGATCGCACCGGATCGACCAAACTTTAAGGCGGTGTTGATCGGCTCCGGCGAGGAGAAGCCAGCCCTGGTTGAGATGTCTAAGCAACTCGGCGTCGGCAACCAGTTCGTGTTCTTCGAGACGGCGAACGCCGCCGCCTACATGCGGGCGGCAGATGTTCTGGTGGTTCCGAGCCGCTACGAAGGCCTTTCCTATACGATGATCGAGGCCTTGGCCGCCGGCCTCCCGATCGTCACCTTCGATGTCAGCGGATCAGACGATCTGGTCGATCACCGCCATAGTGGCTTCATCGTTCCGCAAGGGAACGAGGACCTGATGTCCGAGAGGGTAGCTAAGCTGATCGAAGACCTTAACCTTCGATCACGCATGGCCGCTGCCTCACGGCAGAGTTTCCATAGGTTCTCGCTTGAGTCGATGATCGGAATGACAAATTCCGTCTACGATGATGCGATGTGGCTAAGCTATCGGCGTGGCAAGAGAGCAGACGCGCCTCCGGTCTTCAGTTCTTGACGTTGTCCGTGTCAATCCGCGTGGGGCTGGGCGTGCCGTTGACGATGTAGCTACCGCTGATTCCTTGGAAGATGTTGTCTGAAACAATGAAGGGGTCGGTGCCGAACATGTCGAGGCCGTCATCCGCCGTGTTCTCGATGATGTTCCCCGAAAACACGACACGGTCCATGTTGATCAGATGGACGCCGTCGTTGGCGCCGTCGAAGTGATTGCCGGTGATCACACCAGATCCCCCGTCAATTTGCATGCACTTGAAGATACCGGTTGGCCCTCCTTCGAATACAACGATGTTGCCATTGATCACCAGCCTCTCAAAGCCATCCTGAACTCGCAACAGAGCCTGGCCACTAACCAAGTAGCCTTTAAATACGTTGTTGGCCACGATCAGTTCCCGCGCGCCCGGCTGGGTTGCGTTGAAGAACGAGTTGCGAAAGATCCCGCCATCACGCTGCAAGACGGAGTTGCCAATGACACGGATCTGGTCGCGTTTGGTGTTAGCGTTAAAGCTGGTCACGCGGATGCCGGTCCCCAGCTCCCCGACATTCTGGATGTTGTTATCGGCGACCACGACGTTCGCGACTGTTCCAGTGGTGTTGCCCCAGACCGCGATCGCGGCCCGCGCGGGCGACCAGTCGTCGCCGGCAAGATCAACCGCCGGGCGGGTCCAAAGGATATTGTTGCCGGTAATCGAGAAGTTGCCTTTGCCTTGCGGGTCGCTGCCGCCGATGATGACCGCGATGCCCCACCAGCCGCCGCCATAGACCAAATTGCCAGTGATCGAGACTTCCTTGACGGCTTCGCTCACGATGCCGCGGCGCCAACGGCCGTTGCGAGTGTCCAGGTCGTGGCCAAGCACGATGTTGTTGGCGATGACTGCGCCGCGGTCTGCATACATTGCGCCGAAGTCAACCGGATCGTGCCGATCCGCAAGGGACTCAACGTGGATGCCAATCCGGGCATCCTGGCCTTCCTTCACGTGCACGATGTTGCCTTCAATGATGGTCAGCGCACCCCAGGACGTGATGCCATCGCCACGGTCCTCGCCCTGAATCCCCTCGCGCTGGTCACGACCGGAGCCGGCGCCCAGATTCTCCCAAACGATGTTGTTGGCGATGATGTTGTGCGCGAACTCGGAACCAGAGAAGGAGCCGCCAGCACCGTCGAAGACCACTTGGATCCCCGACTGGAAGCGTCGCACGGTGTTGTCGTGGATATTGCACTGGAAACCCTTGATCCGAACACCGGCCTGGATTGCGTCGGGCCAGGAGGCCGCCTTCGTGTTCTGTTCGGTCGGATTGTCCAGATAGAGACCAGCCACCTCGACGAAGTCCGCCTCGACGAGAAGCAGCGCATCGTCATTGGAATGCAAGGCCGCCGGCAGCGCGACGATCCTTCCGCC
>JAAUYG010005020.1_pt1 | contig 10971 bp, 6 predicted proteins | sample 7278091 | NCBI WGS metagenome assembly JAAUYG01 (sample SAMN14350201, study PRJNA611818) | marine sediment metagenome | isolation source: surface marine sediment (0.6m) | place: French Polynesia: Moorea | collected 2018-08
TTCAAGGTCAGCCAGGCTCAAATGAAATGGTGCAGCTGTAATTAATCCAATATGGCACCTGCTGGAGTTTATGCAGTTACATGAGGTAATTGCTGACCTTGAAAGGTCAATTCAAGGATTCTGATAAGGATGTAGTATCTTATTGCCAACCGGGATGCCCCCCTCGCGTTGCACAGCAACCGACTGTCTAGTTGTTATCAATGGCGCTTATGTACACTGGCACGATGGCTGTATCTCAATACAGTCCAAGAAGGAAAGTCATAGACAATTTAGGCCGGTCCATCGTGCCCCAAATCTTTGATAAGAAATTCCACTGCTCTGGTGTTCTGTATTTCATCAATTGGCCATATTGTGAACGTCGCTCTCGTCACTACCAGCGCCAGCTCACACCAATTCTCCCAAATTTTTCATCTAAAGCATAATCCATTTAACTGTCCAAGATATGTCTGCTTAAAAACAGTATTCAGTGTAAGATAACTGTCTGTCTTGAGATATTTTTGTGAAACTACACCCTGATATATGAGCCTGATGTTTGATCCAGATGGCAGCATGGAGACCTTGTATGGTGGCGGGGATGGTCGGGTTTTCCAGGACACGCTTCACTGGCTACAGTCCCCCAGTGACTATCTGAAGATGTCGGGAGCACTGGCTATCGGGAACTTCGCCAGGAGTGGTAAGCAGGAGGGATATTCACAGTCTGAGTGGTTTGCATTTGCTTTAGACCACATATAGATCTCACGATGGGTGAAAAATGATAGGGCTGTTTCAATCACTTTATAGAAGTCTATGATTAGCGAGCAAATTTCCATCCACATATCAACTTTTCAGGATGAATTTTCGCTTGCTGTGTCTTATGCCTGACGGTATGAATGTTTAACCCCAAATCCACTTTTCAAGTTATTATATAAGATTATCGTTGTCAGGCCTTTACAGAAGAAAAAAAAAATATACTGGGGTAGCTTAGGTTAGAAAATACTGACGACAGACTTAATTAAACCTCTAATCTATGGTCAGATGGAAATTTAAATATGCTAAGCTCTGGTTACAGGCATCCTGCGATTACTTTGGTGGTTGCTGATTACATTGGAAAGATACTATATCATTGGATGGAATTACGATGTGAAACTGACAGCAAAAGATGTATTGCTATATTTATATTGTAGTGCTAAAAACATGAAAACATTGACTAATAATAGGCAGGCAAGATTTTATTATACTATATCTACTTGGAATGGAGTTTTGTGACTTTGTACTACCACACAGTCAACCATTGCCGAGTGATAATAGGGAGTTTTGTGCTGTTTAGATGTACACTGTATCAAGCTGGTGGAGCTGGGAATCACGGAGCAGTTGCTACGGTTACTGGAGCAGACGTCACGGGAGGGAGACGGTGACAGTAGTGCAGTGTCTGCCTACATCACCCTACAACATGCTGTGTTCAGTGCTCTCAGAAATCTCGCTATTCCAGGTTTGTTTGAAAGGGCAGGTGGAAATTAGTATAAGTTTACTAGGAGATTAGTAAGAGATTAGTAGGTTAGTAAAAGATCAGTAAAATAGTGTAGTGAGATGAGATTAGCAAGTAGACATGAGAAAAGATTAGTGAGAGGTAATTAGTAAGATTAGCAAGACGTAACTCCTGTTTCCTGTTTTGTCTGACTACTCTCTTCTCACTAATTCCGAATTAGTGAGAAGAGAGTAGTCAGACAAAAATAGTAGGGAGAGAGAAGAAGAGATTGATAAGGATATTAGTAAGCAAGTAGTAAGATATTATTGCACAAGAGTAAGACTTTAATAAAATTAGATTAGCATGATAGTAAGAAGTTAGCAAGAGATTAGTAAGAAATAATGTTAGGAGAAATAAGAGATTAGCATGATTCCTAGTTCATGCTAAGAGGAGATTAATTTGCAAAAGTATTTGTTATTATTTTAATGTTTACTGGAGTGTTTACTTGAACAAATGGCTGTCTGAAAGATATAAATGTGTAACATTTGATTAGCTACATGCGCTTATACCTTGTAAACAAATGCTTTTTGTGAGATTGTTAATTTGGAAAGTTCATAGGGTAAGCAGCAAAACATTTACACGAGTGTAAGTTTGTGGTGATAATAAACTATCATGGTTAACATTGCTATCACAGGCATTACTACTACTACTTCTAGGTTCTACGTTAAAAGAGAATTGTAGTTCACTGCCATTATTCCACATTGGCTGTTTTCTTTGACACTTCTTCCTGCATGCGTTGATTTGATTGGTAATGTTTTTTGCCTTGCTATAATGAACACTGATCTGATTGGCTTTGTCATTGCTGCTGTAAGCATGGCTCTGATTGGCTATTTGGATAATGAATATTCATACCTTCATCCTCAGCTGTGAACAAACCTCTGATGTTGAAATGTGATTTGATACAACGATTAATGGCGCACATCAACAGCGAGTTCTCTTCCGTCCAGTTTAAACTCCTGGGGACACTACGGATGGTCATTGATGGTCAAGGTATGGTTGGACAAAATTACAATGCTGCAGTAAATACTGTAGAATCTCTTTTACAAGACTGCTGCTTCGGTCTTTAAAATATTAACAAGATATATTACAATTGTGACGAGATCGAGTCACAGTGCTTACTGGCTACTTCTTTGGGAAAAAAAATCCTGAAACTGCAGTTGCTGTGAGCACAGCAGTGAAATGGCACAACAGAAATCTAATGATTGAATGATGAAGTGGCAGAAAAAAAATTATTAAGTAAGAAAAAGATACCCTTTTAATACAATTAGCAGTGTTAAAATGTTTCAAATGTAGCTTGGAGAGAGCCATGTAAAACTGGATATTGGCCTAAGTATTTGCTAATGTTAGATTTGTGAATGTGAGTTAATTGTACATGTTTCAGAATCTGCCGCAGTGGAGCTGGGTACAAATGACACATTCCTTACCAAGCTCAACACTTGGTGTACAGTTGAGGAACACGCTGGGGTCAAAGGTAACAACCCCTAACCTTTATAACCTCTGAATGCCATGACACTTCAATCTTATCACAGATTTCAGATTTTTGTTACAAAAGTATATCTTGTAAAGTTTGTGATACGAGGATGTCTCAGTAGGCATGGTGCGCACATATCAAAGTGTCAGCTTCATTTTTCTCTGCATGACCTTTTAGTTTTGAAATTCAAACAGAATTTCTGGCATTAAAATGGTGGCTGTTTCTTTATTCTTACATTTACAAATACATGTAGATATTATTTTTCGTTTTCATGTCTAGATGTAGACAGAAAATAAAGTATATCAGTTAGGAATACACTGAGCAAGAAAATAACCGTGAGCCAATAAGCTAGACACACCGAAAAAATATATATATATATGTGTGTATGGTATAATACTACAGTGGGACCCGTATTGAAGGAACATTCTACCAACAAACTAAGGTCTCTGAAGGCAGTTGGTTCCTGGTAATAGGTCGAATTATAGTAAAAAGCACGTTTTTATGTCACAAAAGGGAATCCGTCAATGCAGACAATCTGTTATAAGCATGGTCTCCGACTGCCCTTGGCACATAGAGTCATCATCATCGATAGGATTTTACAAAAAGGTTTGTTCCATTTGACTGACATCTTGTGTTTCTACCTTCAGGAGAGGCTAATCGTGTGATGGCGTGGCTCGTCAAACATTCCCGCTCTGCGACTGTCATAGCAACCATCATGCACCATGGCGGCTTCCTCCACCTCGTCAACATGATGACAGCGGAACATTCCGTTATGCAGAACGAGGCCCTGGTGGCCTTGACCTTGATATCGACCCTGGCACAAGGTGGGTAGGGACTATAGGGAGACGTGGGATGAGGCTGTCCCACTGTGTGTCTGTGGAGAGATGTGACAGCTTTTATGTGGCATAAATAGCTGAAAATAGTTTAATAAGCCTTCCAATCGACTGATCCATTTACAGGAATTTGATCCATATTCTTTTGGCTGTGATGGTCCTGGCTAGTTGTTATAATGCTATACAGGTATAGTAGTCCCCCTCTCATATGTCTGCACTACCGGTATGTGCAAAATTCATTAGTGCCGTGTCCTTTGGGGTGACTCAGGACAGAATGCAGAATGGAATCTCAGTGTTAGCAGCAACAAGGGGGGGGGGAGGGCTTCTGTGGAGAATGGCTGCTAAGACAGGAACTCTAGTAGCATAGTATGTAAGATGACACAGGTTTTGGATATTGTATCAGATAGTTGTGATGACATTGATGTCTATTATAATAGCAAGGTGACACAATATCATTGTCTTCCTGTCCCAGATGATGCGTGTAGCAGCCTGGTGCTGGCCGAGGTCGTTCCTACCCTCAAAGTCCTCCTCACCGACAACGACACACTGCCTGAGATTCTAGCCAACGGCGTCGCTCTTGTCAAATGTCTGTCAAAGTCAGGTAAGCTGATGAAAAGTCTTGGAGTGAGTGAGTGATATCAAAGTTTAATGGCACATCAACACCAAAAGGGTCATACAGTGCCAAAACAGGTGTAAACTACCCTATGAGTCTAAACAGAGTTCACTAGAAAAGAATGTTATGGTCAAATGAGTGCAAAGTCCAAGGTAAGATGTCAAGTCACATCTTGAAAAAAGTCCAATAGCTCTAACGTACAGTGAAAAGTCTTGGAAGTGGAGGGAGGCAGCTTCTGGATAAAGTCCATGGCTCACTGTCAGTAATACCGTATTCATTCTGTTAAGTGTCCATGCTATAGTTAAGCACACAGTGTGAGGTCTGTAGGCCTTAGCTGATAGGTTAAAAATGGCAAGAAACATTGAATTCAAATTGGACATACCGTGTTTTCTCTAATTAAATCATTTAAAATTTTATAAATGCACTGTCTGCTTAATGGAATGACTACGGTATTGAGTATAGGAGATAATATATAACTTATATGAGAGGCTGCAGAGATTAAATGAGACAACATTGTGTTTGTGGTTTAAAGAAAGCCCCAAATGGTAGGGCGCTCTTTATATGCAATGAAAAAGTCTACTCTAAATTACCGGTATTCTAGAAATTGACTCGCTGTGTAGTATCAGACATTAAAAGGTCAGTTATACTTGAGTACAATTGGTGAAAAATGGCAGTCTTTTTAACAGTAACAACGTAACATCCTTTGGCTCCATTGGCGTCCAGCACCTACATGTATACCTATATTATGTGAACTGATATTATGTAATGTTAAATATATTTCCAAGATAAAGTATCTACATCACACGCTTGGTCTGATTTTGGTTCCAGAAGAGATCAAGCAGTTGATGACGTTGGCAGAGTTTCCCGCAGTTCTCAAAGGTCTTCGAGATCACAGTGATTCCAAAGTGTCAGCCCCTGCCCGTACTGTATCTCAACTGTTTGATAAAGGCTAGATGTGGGGGTAGGGGGCAAGGGAGGAGCCCTAATTGTATTGTATCTGTGCTTGTAAAGAAGCGAGAGGATCAGTAACTGCTATAAGCGGCTAGCATTAACACTGCCACAGGTACTGCATGCAAAACAGAGAAGACGAAATGGTGAAAGATATTGTTCTAGCACTATCAGTAGGCTAATCTTGTGGATGAGCTTACTGCAGCAGAGGGCATGCGTACTGAAACCCTGCTGGCGAGTTGTACAGCCCTGTACAGAACGGGGAATTACGTTCAGATTTCATGTGGGCTTTGAACTGAATTCTGTGGTTCTTGTTTACAAATGCTCTAAACTTCTGACCCAAGAGCAGGAATGGTCCTTTTTGAACTTACAAATGTGTAAGAAAAAACAACCAGTGTTATTTCAGTAAGAAATGTAAGCCAGGTAGAATTTATGCTGTGCTGTGCTGTATGTGTGTGAAACGTATGTTGCTATGTTAAGCTTATGGTGTGAAGAGAAGCCTGGGAGTTAACCTTAACATATCGTATTAATTCTATCAAGCGCACATGCTCAAATTACGCACACATTTCAGTTTCCTTTGGCTTTCTAGCAGTGCCCCAGCCATTAGCTGGTAGGGTTAGACTAAGAAACTTTCAATGGGAAATATTATTTTGCGTAAGAAAAACATTTAATATTTTCTCTAAGTGCACCGTGTGTGTGATGGAATGAATAAGGTAAGGTTACTTTGCATATTCCAGTGTTTTTTACGCAGATTTTTAATTTGATGAATCATCAGACACATGGACTAAAGTAGTATGATTGTATGTGGAAATCATTGGCAGCATTTGTGTCAAGGTAAAGTGTGGGAAAATGGCATTGCACAGGGTTATTGGGAAGTCCAAAGAGATTCATCAGTTTGGTAGGATAACAAAACAAGAGAGTTAATTCGTCACAAACACTTGTTTGGTTCTCCTTATTGTGAGACTTTCGTCCACTCTGTTCAGTGAACTTCCTCAGACTGACTGTTGGCCGCTTATTGGGAAGTATTTTAAAAATATATTTTAAAGCAGGGCGGATGTTAGGATCTGCATTAATAAGTCAAAAGATGCCAGATCATGGCATCATGCATGCATCGTGTTGACCCAGTATCTGCCTGTACGTGGTGTGTGTATCGTTTTTGTGTGGCTGCTGCTTTGTAGTGTAACATTACTGAAACAGTGTGTTGTTTGTGAAAATATAGTTCTAAAAGTAGTACCGGTATGCATTTGTCCTTTTGAAGTGATTTGCGTTGACAATTGGAAGTTTCGGTGTATGGCCCGTGGGACATAGGCTGTACCAGGATATTACTAACGCTGGTTGACATATCCGAAGTCATGTGATCAAACAGACTTGTTATGTTTGAGATAGAGAATGTTGTGTGGAAGATTGGGTTGAAATTTGGTGGCATGGATTAAGTGTATATATATATAGAATGCTTTGGTCAAATCCGAAGTCATGTTTTTGTCAACGTTTTTACATAGGTAAAAAATCTAAATTATAAACTTTTTGTATATTGAGACTTCTTGTTGTAGTTTGACATCTCTTACTATTCCCCCTGATAACTTTGTATTCTTACAGGCTTTTTTGTACCCTAGACTGTTTAAAGTTCTTTTTTTGTACCTCTACTGGTACCTGTTCTGAATATACTGCTATATATTTGAATCTCAAAAATTATTTGAGTGTCAGAGCTGTGGACGAAAATGATCGAGCTAAACTCCCAGCACTGTTGTATGTTGTTATGTCATGAAATGGAGACTAGTGGTAATTTGGTGATATAAGCAAAGACATATTGGTAATTTGGTGATAAAAGCGAAAGATAACCCAAGGCCATTGATATGGTATATTTACTGTCAATTTAAATCGTGTTTTTGCATAGCGAACCCATGACCTCTTTTGTTACATCTGGTTGGTAGTTGAGTTGACAGTCAATCATTTATAAGTGGGACTTTATATAGATCGGCCTGTAATATGCTGCTATGGTCGCTATGTACAGTGAAACCTGAAATAATAACAACATTAGAGAAGGAGAAGGGGAGCTTATCCGATTTCTGAGGTGGTCCCTCTTAACTTTTGAACATGTCCCTGGTGTGGAACTTGTGGTCCTTGAAAAAGTGGTCTTCTAGAGTGGTCTGAAAAAGTGGTCTTCTAGGGTGGTCTTATCTCAGAGGTGGCCTTAAGGCAAGGAGATCGCTGTAGAATATGCATCCAAGATTCTTAGACAATATCACTGACGTACTCCTCGGAGTTAAGTAAACTTCCTTTCCACTGTCGGTTAATTACCTGACGGTATACGGCCAGTTATCGATTTATCATGAACTGAAACTACTGTTGTTCGGTTTATGCAGAGTTAATAGATTATTTTTATTCAAGGTCTCCATTGGCCAGGGTATTGTCTAGGCACAGGCAACCATTGACTAATATAACTTTGCCTGGATCCGATCTGACCACCTTATGCAATTTACCAACAGATTCACCATTAATTAATATCATTTAATCCTAATACAGTGAAACCTGTCTTGAGAGACCACTGCCATGGGAGACCACCTGTCTTGAAGGACCATTAGTTTTTGGCAGGACTTACATTTCATTGTAAATGAACCTGTCACCAAAGACCACCTGTCTTGACAAACCATATATTTATTGCTATTAGGGTGGTCTTTCAAGAGACGTTCCACTCTACAGTACTACCCTTGCTTAAGACTACCCCAGAACTAAGACCACTGCAGAACTAAGACCACTCCAGAATTGAGACCTTGTTGGAAACCAAAAGCTCACACCAGTGCTAAATTGTTCAGAATTAAGACCATCTAAGAATTAACGCCACTTTGGCTCGACCTGTGGGCAGTCTTAGTTCTGAGGTTTCACTGTAGATATCTGTACACATACAGTAGTCCCTCTCTAATAAGGCCACCCCTCTAATGTGTGGCCTTTGGCGAGAGGGAGAAGTAAATACATTTATGGTAGTAGCGGCAAAGAGCTGTGGCCTTATTAGAGAAGGTGGCCTCTGTTGAGAGTGGCCACTAAGAGAGGGATCACTGTATATAGTGGCTCTTGTGTAGTCCCATGTTGTGCCTACAACAGAGGTATTCTAGACGGATTTAATTATTTTCCCGTTTCATGTGGAAGGCACAGTTATCAGTGTGAATCATCGCTGAATCTTGCAGAAGACTGTTTCCAAGAACACATTACACTGTTGTAAACCAGTGTTATGGTTACAAAGGACCCCCAATCCAGTGTTTGTTCCTTGTTTTACAATCTGTTTACAGCAGACCATTCTTGATTTTAAGGTCAGGTGAATTGTTCTCGGTTCTTATTTAGACATTTTCCCATTGCTTTTGTCATCGAGTGGCACTTCACACAGTGTAAAGATTCATTTTCGTGGTCAGGATAGGTGGTCTGAAAAATCTGATGCAAAGTAAATTAGTCTACTTTTAGGAGCATTGCTAGAAGTAACACCAATAGTTTTGTTGCTCATTCAGCACAAACTGCCACTGAAACTTTAGCAGAGATCAGGTGTGAAGATATCAACATGAAACCCATGTTTACTCCTTTTCAGAGGGTGCAGGAGGCTCTTAAAATATGGTCAAGCTTGCAGTGAAGATAATCAATGGTATTACATCATAATGATCTTAATGTCTAAAGTCCTTTTTACTCAGACGACCGTAAAGATTGAAAATGTGGGATAAATCCAAAAATTTGAGGTAAATTCAATTGAGACAGAAAAAGCTTGGTCTGCATTCATCCAGAGATTATCCAGCATTAGAGGTTTCACATGCCAAATGTTAAGGTAAACAATGGTAAATGCTGACTGGATATTGCAGTTTTATCCAGTCTGTGTAATGCTGTATGGAGAGCTGTGTCATTGTTTTCTTTCACTATGACTCTTCCATTAAGAGTCAGCCTCTAGTGTCGCGTGATGTGATGAGAGCGAGTTGCACATCGCAGTGTCCAATAGAACTCAAAAGGCGAATAAAGGTAGGAACATCGTGGAAACATGTCTTCCTTTTCCTTATATGTACCGGTATAACATGTATAAATTTATTCACATAAGGTAGAACTTAAAAATATCACATATTTGTCTAACTCATAACAGTTTATAAGTACTGAAAGACAGCAATTTGCTCTCAATTATATGCATTGAATGCATATTGTCAACTAAACACATGTTAAATGTTACCTTGGTTACCAATATCAGCTTACACAAAATATGTTCGTACATTTCTGGAATTTATCACTAAACGCATACTAAGCTAAGAATGGGATGCAGTGTCTATTTAGCATTATTATATCCATACCAGCAAACCTATGACAAACTCAGGACTTCTATGGCTGTGAAGCAACAAAAAGAAAAACCTTAATACAAATAATTTTGTGTCGACATGTGCACATTAGGTAAGATGTCCAAAAAGGCGCATCAATATTAACATGATTAAATAGATATGGATAGGGCCTGTAGAGGTAATATCAAATTGTAACTTTTCGTCTATAACCATAAGATGGTAAAGTGTAGATGCCTTATACAGCTGACAATAGATATTTGTGGATTGTAATTATATATCATGAATGAACTTGCATGACACTGTTTAAATATACAATGTTTCCAAGAAAATACAAGCCCCATATTACCATTAAACTTTTTTTTTAATCTTCTTAATTTTATGCTTTAATGCTGTACATATACACGTGTGTAATATCAGAAAGATCTGGTTATCAATAGTACCCATGACACTGGCCAGTGTAAAACATTGGCTACACATTGAACAACAAAAGCCTACAAAACCAGCCCATACCACGGAAAAAAGTTGTGGATCCAGAGCAAAGCTTGAACAGCATGCGAGAGCACATACCAGTACATTTACATGAAAATATTGTATACATGTACTGGTATGCAGTGAATCATTCAACAATTAGACAAATTTGGATATTGGCAAATAATATATGAAACTGCCTGTCTAATATTTAATTACAAAGCACCAGTTATTCCTAAACATAGTGAAGAAAAAAGAATATAAAAGAATGTGACTTGGGCAGTTTTGGTCAATTCTCCTTAGTATACTTATAGGAACATCAACTACAAGCCTCCCAAAGAATGAGAAGGGAGGCCGTAACTAGGGTAACTATACCAATATAATTTTACACAACAACCAAGCCTCTAATCCCTACATATGTGTAGTCTGATGAAACTTAAGCAACCAAGTGGTCATGTAAATGGCACTTTTGAAGCCAACTTCACAATTTCACAAACATCCAGCAAACACAAAAAGTAACAAACAGAATACAAAGTGTATATACACTGTAAATGGCACATACTTCAAATGTTCACAAACAACTAGCAAACAAAAAGTAACAGAATACAAAAGTTTATATAGACTGTAAATGGCACATACTTCAAATGTTCACAAACAACTAGCAAACACAAAAAGTAACAAAGAGAATGTACCGGTATACATGGTATATGCCAGTGGGGATACACAGGGCTCCACATGGGTAAAAAACGAAGTGCGACACGGCCACTTTAAAAGTTGTAGAAGTCCGACGTGGCCTTTTATAAAAACTGTAGAAAGTGACGTCAAGGTCTTATAAA
>JAAUYG010208668.1_pt1 | contig 10971 bp, 6 predicted proteins | sample 7278091 | NCBI WGS metagenome assembly JAAUYG01 (sample SAMN14350201, study PRJNA611818) | marine sediment metagenome | isolation source: surface marine sediment (0.6m) | place: French Polynesia: Moorea | collected 2018-08
CGCAAAAAACTATTTTGCACCACACTTTGGTGCAATAGGGCAAAAAATGTGCAAAATGGTAGCTGTTTTGCGACAAAAAGGTTCGTTTCGTACAAATATATATATATATATATATATATATATATATATATATATATATTAACACATTAGAAGGAAACATACTTAATTTGATTGTTTTCTTAATTGTAATCGAATATTCTTGCCGCAATCTTATTTGATTACTTTGCCAGACTGTGAGGTATAGCCATACTCATAATCGTAATCAAATTGCCAAGATGTAATTGTAATCGAATATTGGGCATGTAATTGTCTCAAGCCTTGTCATCGGTTGACAAATTATTGGGCAAAATGTACTTATTATCAGTATTATAGTGATTTGTGATTTGGCATCAATTTAACTGGTTGGAATCTAGTTTGCTTCCTATGATAATAAATCTCTGCATAGACCAGATTTGCTCCTTGGACACAAATTGGGTCCTAATTTGAAAATGACCCACAATCGCATGGTCCTCAGTGGGCTTAAAATATGTGGGCGGTGACAAAAGGATATTGAACAGGTCTTGCCATAGTAGGTTTTAGAGACTTAGGAGTAAATCTTTAACATCGCCCCTTATACACAGAATGGAAAGATACGTATTGTCGCAGATCAGGCAGCGTGCATGCGCGCGACGGAAGCCGGTTTTTGATCCTCCTGGTCGCTGTGTATAGCACTGTATAGCATATGCAGTGACGATGGACTAGTTCTGTATAGAGCATATGAGCAAATATCAATAGTAGTTAAAATTCAGTGATTAAATATCCTACGTAAATTTTTGTACCACTACTAATGCTGCTGCTATTGCTACTGTTGCTGCTGTTGCTACTACTACTACTACTACTACTACTACTACTACTACTACTACTACTACTACTACTACTACTACTACTACTACTACTACTGTTACAAATGTTTTTGTTATTACGAAACCAGTGTTTGCAGTTTGACCAATATATTCTCGTTGGCATAAAGCATAAAGATAGTGGCAACATATACATGTAGTGTTTCAAAAGTTTGAGCGTCTGTCATGTGACTTTATTGCGAACTTTTTTGTTTTGAGATTCCATCAAGTGAGCGTCTGCTTTTTTCTATCTGGTTTCTAGGTTAAGAGTGTTTTCGTTCCAAGCTTCTATCTTGCGAGCTTCCGTCATGCAGTGTACGAGAAATCTTCTTTAAGTTAATGCAGCAACACACGCAAATAAAACGGCTGGAAGCTTTATTCATTGAATCAAGGTACATGTATTCAATAAAATATAGCAAAGGATATGCAATGGTCGCCAAACTTATATCGATAGACAAGGCAGCTTTCAACATTCTCGATCGTTACTTGTCGAGGACGTGGACAGTTCGAAAGCACAAGCAGCAAATGTGTGAAACATTACTTCCTATAGTGGCTGATACTTGCCTCGTATTATTTTTTTTCTGGAATTAGCAACGCGTTGCGAATACAAGACGGTGCTAACATTTACAACGTGTTTTGAATATTTGCAACGCGTTGGAAACATTTAAAACGTGTTTTACATATTAGCAACGCGTTTGACACATTTGAAACGTATTTTGAATATTCGCAACGCGTTTGAAATATGCACGTCCAGTACTCCCAGTGCATCGTTACAATCACATTAAACAATAGTTATATAATTATTCGACAGCATATTGTTATTTATTTATTTAATTTTATTTCATTCATACTTCATTTATTCATTTAATTTATTTATTTATTTATTTATTTATTTATTTATTTACTTATTTACGGAATTACTAAATGATTGTGTGATTAACTGATTGATTGAGACATGTAAAAATGTCCCAAACTTATGCACTTTACAAAGTACAGATGGGCAGCAGTTGTTCCCGTCAACTTTCCGTAAAGAAATGATATGGTAATTTGCAAGGCTTTCCAGCTGCTACGCTTGAGGGTAATTACAGTCGAGTTACATAGATAGTTCTTACTTAACCACCTTTGTGCACCAGATGCCAAATAAAACAGGTATACAATAGGTGCTGTGCAAACACAAAGCGCAAAAAGTACTAAAATGACAGACTGAATATCATAAAAATACAATGAAACCTAAGGTATCGTCAAGGACGGAAACATGGGAGTAGTTAACATGCATTATACAGAACCTTTATACAGTCGAAAGAATATATCTGATTCCACATATTACATATACATAAAACTTGTCATAATATATCATAAATTATCACAGACGGGTGGCTATTACAGGACGGAAAAGTCGGAAGGAAGATAAATTACAGCCATATACACTACTGACCAGAATCGTTGTCACATGTGCTTATAGATGCACAATTTTAGAAATGCACAATTCGGAATGACCAAGTTTGTAGCTAAATACGGTTACTTAAGGACTGATAAACATTGATGTTTAACTGATGCGCCATTCAGAAGGATTTTCATCGACAGACCTACAATGTTAAGAAATAATAATAATAAAGCAATTGTCTATGCGTGTGAGAACCATTGTGGCCAATAGCGTAAATGTTCATACCATTTCCCCACAAGGACGGATACAATGCAGTAAGTGAAACCCGAAAGTTTGTGATTAGCAATGTCTTCTGACTGTAACGCTGCAGGCAGACAGGAATTCCCATAATTCCATAGTGGGGACACGTCACATGAAAAGCATTCACTCTCACAGTCCGACCCCGGACCCCAGGCAGTGGCGGGCGTCTGGATAAAGAGGATTAAATCGACTACATCACAATTGTTGAAAAAATAGATCGTATGCTACCTATTTGTTTACACAGAGAGAGAATGGCGGGGTGGGGGGGTGGGGGTGGGGGGCGCAGACGCAGTTTGGTTAAACGTGCTGTGCGTAGGCCTTCCACCTATCATGCTATATCATAACCGATAAAAAACACACCTATAACTTGCTTTGACCTTTGACACCGTCGAGGGTGGAGCCATTCGGAAGGGGGAGGGTTTTACCTTGTGTACTAGGGTAAAGGGTCCGGTTCAGACAAAAGAACATCATACCAGTAAAGGAGGTATATCCCTATGACGTCACATGTAAGGATAGGGCGAAGAGATACTTAAACTACCGTACATGTTGTGGAAAGTAATTACCCTAAAATTTGTTTTAATACCTCATTTGAGTTATTTCTACATATAATAAAGAAATACCAGGCTACCAGGCCTAAGAAAATGGGGGTGGGGGGTGGGGGGGTGGGTAGGGCACGAGTGGCCTATCTAGCCCACGGACTATGAATGTGGTTCCGTGATGATAGGAACGAGGTAAAGTAGAAATCTGCATCACTTACATTTACGCGAGATCCTGAGTCCGGGGCTGTCCCATCAGTGATCCATTAGACGGTTTCCCGCTACTGCCTTTCAGGCCATCTGGAGGTACTGGGCCGTTGTTACCAGGCGATCTGCAATCCAGTAGAGGCTTTCGTTATTTATTAAATACGTGGTGCTGCCAACTCAGATCCATTTGAAAAACCACCGGGGTTCTGATGATTCAGCTTTTTCATTTATCAATCATTTTACATTGTTATGCAAAAAGGCGGAAATGGACATAAATGTTTGTCCCCGCATGGCCAAAGATCTAACCACAAAGGTCAATTTGTTGTTCAAGGTCTTCTAAACTTAATCGTTTTAATTATTGTCCTCTCATATGGTCTTTCCATGGGCGTGGACACCGTGAGATGATATAAAATGCTTTACGGTTTGTTTTCAATGAACATGGCACTCCCCTACAGTGATCTGAGGTCTAGGGCCATAAAGCTATTGTTATACACTCAGCGACTGAAGGCTATTGTTACAGAAACGTTTAGAATAAATTCAAAATTGTATCCCCCACACGAGTACATTCGTACGGAAGCATAGAAGCGTCATACAGAAAATCATTTATATGCATTTCGTTAAGTATGCATAAACTCTCGTTACTTTGCTAAAAATATATAGTTTTTTCACGAAGGTATCTCGTTATTTCGCAAAGATTACGCCGTTATATAGGGGAAATAATGAGATATTTGTCGCGTAATAACCGGACATTTCACGACATAAATAAAGGAAAGGGGTTTGCCAGTCTTCTAGCAAGTTTTAGTGTTGACCACGATGCAGGACCTACTGAATGTAGGGATGGAGATGTTGAAAATATTTAAGCAAGGTACTTGGCCAAGAATCTGAAGCCATAACTTAAGATTTCAGTATCTTCGAGTACTGCAGCCTTCGATTCATATTCCAAGCAACTGCTGTGGATTTGTAATACTTCTGTTAATCCGGATCTTTGTGACATTTTACTCCATTGTGCCCCATGCTGGCTACACCCAGATTATAGTGTAAGCTGTCCTGAGCTATGATACACTGAACAATGCACGCAAATGTCGACAGCTTTAGACTCACGGTGATATTTTCGCTTTGATGTTTGCGTGATGCATCTGCAGTAGCACCAACGCGCCCACTATACCAACAGCCCCAGCCACGGCTGCTATGGCAATTGTTACTATGGCCCAGACAGGAAGTCCTAAAAGATGCAAACCGACGTCACTGCGATAGTTACGTAGTATAAGTTAGTACAGTTTTCTATGGATGATATATTTTACAAGAAAAGAAAGCGAATCTTATTAGCTCTTATTAGCATAGCACTTAAATACAAGTACTTAAGAATGAAGTCCAAGGTGTGACTTACCAGAAGACTCTATAGGGTGCTCTGTACCTACATCTGAAACATGTAACAGGTTAACACTACTGTATACTATACATTTCATAGCTGCGGGCATGCAGACGTCAATGCATTCGGTTACAGTTCCGAGCTAAAAAGCACATTTCAGGCAAATTATTTTTATTTTTGCCACAAAGCCGCACTATTTGAGGGAATCACATTTCCTGTTTACCCACAATCAGGGAAGCTTCTCCTCTGCACCTTACCCCGTAGAAATCGTGTTGGAAGCTAGACAGAGACCCCGAATAAGACACAATAATTGTCAGTGAAGGAAGGGGAGCATAACAAACCAAAAAAGCCACATAAAATTATGGTCCATTACCTTGTGTGGTATTGATAGTAGTAGTCGGCAAACTGTCGTCTATCCCACCTATGGAATAAAATGGAATAGACACAGTTTTATAAATCGTTGAAATTGATTTTTTTTGCTTCATTTTACATCATGGTTGGATAAGTTTCACACAGAACAACAATCATTTGAACTGATATCGAGTGCATGAGACTTCGCAGCATTCTTAGTACATGTAGGTTAGGGCGGCTTAAACACTGGCTCGTTGATCATACATGAAATTGCCGTCAGGTATGTCAATAACTAGGAAAGTCTGATACAAAATTTACCAGGCATATCACTGTCAGACGTCGACATATGTATCATTTGTCTCTATTTTTATAGCTTCTTCAAGTTTATTGATAGCTTCCTCAATGACAATCAATGTTTGTAGCCATATTATCAAACAGCAATCAGACCTACATGCGCACATACAATAACAACTCCATTTGCTAGTAGCAGAAGCTGGAGTATTGGGGTTTGTTTCCTTTAGAGTGCCATTGTCTCTTACCTTGATTACACAGTGGTCCTGTCCAGTTACCCAGACAGCGACACAGGAAACCGTTGACACGGTCCAGACATACGCCTCCGGGGTAACACGGGTTGTCATGGCAATCGTCAATATCTACACAAACGGGCAAACATAAGATGCATTTGATTTTAAATGCGGAAAATCTGAATTTTAAAATCGCAAGAAGTAAATTTTGTGTGAGCCGCCATAGATGACGTCTATAAAATGTGCGATTGAAAGCAAGGGAAGAGGTTTGGAAAATCATATATACAGAGAATCCGTAGATGCACCGAATGACCCCAGTGACCTTTAACACTACGAGGTCAAAGCCTCCACATACATCTTGTAGTTTTACACCTAAATTTTACATTTGACTCCGTTTCGTTCTATGATGGCATATTTTTCAGATAATATAAGATTTAGTTTTTCCCATAGTTAAGCACAGAGGTAAATTTGAATTTTTTCGAAATTTTTCAAAACAAAATTTCTCAAAAATTGTCAAGTCAAAATTTCAGAAATCCCAAAAAGTGTGTTTGTCACGCACATAAAGAAGAAAATTCAGAATAAGTTTGGAAAATTGGAAAGTGATGTACATAGCTTTTTTTTTTTTGACATTTTCGCTCCCATAGTGTATCATGCTAAGGAAAAGGCACAAAAATCGTTAAAATTTCACATCACAAAATTTGAAATCCCAAGCAGTAATTTTGTGAGAGCCTTTAAGATTAAAAATTCAGGAAACATATGAAAAATGTATATGCGATTTATAGAACAGGCTTTTTTGGTTTTAAATGTTCACTCCCACAGGGTCTTATGATGAAGAAAAAGGTGAGAAAAACGCATTTATTTTAAGTATTAAGCCTTGCGTATGGCCCAGGCCAACTATCAACTAAAATAAGAAAGCCATCCGTGCATTAGATTAAGAGATAATCAATGCCACGAACAGATGGACGGGACGAATGTCGACTTTATGAGCTCTCTTTTCACAGTCAAGTTGAGTTAAATGTTGTTCTCTCTCTCTCTCTCTCTCTCTCTCTCTCTCTCTCTCTCTCTCTCTCTCTCTCTCTCTCTCTGTGTGTGTGTGTGTTTCTCAGCTCCCTACCTGTCTCGCAGTGTACGCCGGTGTACCCTGGTACACACTGACAGCTGTACGACTGGCTCTCTACGCTACTCACACAAGTCGCCTCATTGAGACACGGCTGGGCGTCACAGTAGTCTCTCTCTGGTTGGAGGGACCGAAAATAAAGTTAGGCAAGGCTGGCGTTAATATTTTCGTTGGAAGTAATAGTCTTACTTTTTAGTAAGCACTTCAGTGACATTAATAGCGATATTAAGTTTGAGATAACGTTTGGCGCTAACGTTACCGATAGCAAAGGTTGCAATTGTCTGAGAGCGATAAGGTAAGGGAAAGTAAGGTACAGTAATGTAAGATAAGGTAAGGTAAAATAAGGTACGGTAAGATAGGGTAAGGTAAGGTAAGGTAGGCTAAGGTAAGGTAGGCTAGGGTAGCGTAAGGTATGTAGGGTAAGATAATGTAGGGTAGGGTAGGTTAAGGTACGGTAAGGTAAGGTGGGGTAAGGTAAGGTAGGGTAGCGTAGGTAAGGTAAGGTAAGGTAGGCTAAGGTAGGGTAAGGCAGGTTAAGGTACGGTAAGGTAAGGTAGGGTAAGGTAGGGTGAGTGAAGGTAGGTAAGGTAGGGTAAGGCAAGATAGGGTAAGGTAAGGTAAGGCAGGGTAGGGTAAGGTAAGGTAGGCTAAGGTAGGGTAAGGTAAGTAGGGTAAGGTAAGGTAAGGTGGGTAAGGTAAGTAGGGTAAGGCAGGGTACGGTAAGGCAGGGTAAGGTAGGGTAAGGTAAGGTAGAGTAAGGTAAGTCTTCATTAGCAACCCCAGCATAGGTTGGAGCAAATAACGGACATTAAACAAGCAAAATATTCTGTTATCACCATACATGACTAGCAAGGATTACAAGCAAAGGACTAGTGAAGAACACACATAACTATTAAAATAAATTTAACACAATCACAGAGTAGGTTAAAAACGACTACGGGTTCGTACCGTTTGTTATACGATATTGTACACAATGCTTTTTAAGTAACATAAGTATACCAAGCGTAATGTGGGGAATGATGCCGAAACTAGCTGAGGTATAGTTGTAAAATACTCACCCCGACATTCAGTGGTTGAGATGGGGGTGTAACCAGGGTGGCAGTCACAGCGAAAGGCCCCTGGCAGGTTGGTACACACAGTGTGGTCCCCACAGCTTTGTAATGGGCACAGGGACAGCATTGTGAAACGAATATGCTTTTTATTCACACTTCTGCTTTACCCTACACTTTTTTAAAGAGAGAGAAATCATGTCTCACTTATACTATTTACTGAGGAAAAGGCATCTTGTACGACATTAGAATCTGTGTATAGTCAATATAGCATTATCATGGTCAGTGAATGACATACACACATGTAGAGAAAAACCTGCTAATAATGGACACCCATAGTACTGTGCAAAACCCCCAGGAATTCGGGAATGGAATTCTAAAATACCTATAAAAGTCCAAGTTTTGGTTTAAGTCAGCAATCTGAGCATTGTGATTGGCTAAGAATCTGACTTAAGTCCAACATTAGAGTTAAGTAGTTTCGAGCCCTGAATTCTAAGCGGCTCTTATTTCTCATTGCTATTTGAATAGGACTAGGAGTGGAAACAGCTGTCCTTTATTCCCAGGTTGTCCCTATTTCTCAGGTGGTCTTAAAGACAAGTTTCACTGTATGTTGTTGCTATTCACAAAGACCAATACAGTAGTCCCCCTCTAATAAGGCCGCCCTATTTGCCAAGAAATTGTGGCCACATTAGAGAGGTGGTCTTTGGCGAGAGGGAAAAGTACATGCATTGACCGTAGTAGCGCCAAAAAGTTGTGACCACATTAGAGAGGGTGTCCTCTGTTGAGAGTGGCCACTAAGAGAGGGACCACTGTAGTAGCACAATGGTTATCTAGCCACGGTTCTCCTATTGTATTAGATCTTTAATATCCCATCCCATCGTACATCCCCAGCAGACATTCGTCCACATCCACGTCACAGTGAGGACCAGTCCAGCCGTCAGCGCACGCCTCACAGCCCGACTCTGGATCACAGGGGGTGCTGGCGTTACGGCAAAGGCAGAGGTAGCTACAGTCTGGCCCCCAGCTACCTGTCGGGCACGCTGAAAACAGTAATTTGGGTATGGTAACTAGATACGGTAGAAACTCGAAATTATTGACATACAAGGGACTATGAAAACCTTTCCCAACATCTGATGCGGTCTTATTTCTCAGCTTCATGTCCATGTAGGTGTCGGGCTAGGGGACTGAATTAGGTGTCTTTAATTCCCAGGTTGTTCCGATTTCCCAGGTGGCTTAAAACAGGTTTCGCTGTACCTACATGTAGCAAGTGCTAACAGCCCACACATAGCAACTATATATCTAATAACTACATTCGTCGAAACACGATAGGACATAGCAACTGCATGCGTAGCTAAAGACCAGCAGGTAGCTGTATTGTCAAATAGACACCTAGCAGCAAAAAGAAGAGGTTATCTATCACACATTTTGAAGAACAACGCCATAGATATCTAGTACCAATAAGTATTAAAGATTTCAGCAAACGTGTCAAAATAAAATTGTCACTTGCAGATGTTATTATGGTTGGAATATTTTGTGAAATTCAAAATAATCCGCTACTACTTTGTTTCTGTTACAGTAACTACTGCTGCAAAACGACTTCTTGTTTTCACTTGCAGGGGAATATAGACTCGGGGATTTCCATGAGTTACCTTGACAATTTGCGCCATCGTCTTGCAGTATGTAGCCATCGTTACAGGTGCACGTGTACCCAGAGTCAGCATTGATACACTGGTGGTCACAGGCCGCGATTCCAGCGAGACACTGGTCCATCTCTAGCATGGTGAGGACAGAAAATATACTACTGGTCAAAGGCCGCGATTCCAGCCAGACACTGGTCCGACTCTGACATGGTGAGGACAGAAAATATACTACTGGTCAAAGGCCGCGATTCCAGCCAGATACTGGTCCATCTCTAGCATAGTGAGGACAGAAAATATACTGCTGGTCACAGGCCGCGATCTACACCATCACTGTTTTATATCTGATATGAAGGGATAGAAAATTATTTCCGAGCATTGCCCAACCTCTATCTGATAAACATTAAAAGAAACTATGCTGGTTACCGGTGGTAACATCACACATTATCCGTTGATCAGTGACAATAATTGCAACAACTCACTGGTCTGCATATACAATGCAATACGTTTCTCATTATCTAAATGTACTTATATGTACATGATATAGTTGTATTATATATTGGGTTTTCGCTACATGTAGGGTTCCACGGTGAGTCCTACCTTCGCAAGTGTAGTTATCAGCTGCCAGGTACATTCCGAAAGGACAGAAGCAGGAGTTACCGTCGCAGCCATGTGTGCAGGACAGACCCATCATCTCGCATGCAGTGCTGCCACCAGCTGGCCGCAAATTCAGATTTATTTACAGCACATGCACAAGCACACGTTGGCTAATGTTACAACTACGAGGAGACACAATGGCCACAGGGGCTAGCTAGCTATTTTAGATAATTTCCTTACATTGAGACACAATAGCCACAGGGGCTAGCTAGCTATTTTAGACACAATAGCCACAAGGGTTAGCTAGCTATTTTAGATAATTTCCTTACATTGAGACACAATAGCCACAGCGGCTAACTAGCTATTTTAGACACAATAGCCACAAGGGCTAGCTAGCTATTTTAGATAATTTTCTTACATATACAACATATTGGTTACGTCTTACACATACAGAGAGTTATTATGTGCCGAAGGCTGGTTACGTACCCAGGACACAAGTTCTGTTATCAGTGTCTAGTATGTAATCAGTGAGACAGTCGCAATGGAAGCCTGGATCTTCATTGACACATAGCTGGGAACAGCCACTTCTAGCCTCGGCACACTCATCTATATCTGTACAATCACACATAGTGCTGATGTCAGATGTTATCATATCCATTTAGGTTATGTAGTTTGGAGCCTACAGAAACAACTAGATGACTGTGCCAATATTAGGCAAATAACTATTTCAGGTCCGTGCCCACTAAAGAACGTAGTATATCTGTATATAATTAAATCGTGTAAATAGTGTTTGTTACTACATGTATGTAGGCCTAGATCGTAGTTTATAAGCATACTTAGGCAGTATTTCTGCTGACGGTAGAAGTAGCAGCAGCAGAAAATTACTACCACCACTACTACTACTGCCGCCGCTGTTGCTACTACTACTAGTACTACTACTACTACTACTACTACTACTACTACTACTACTACTACTACTACTACTACTGCCACTACTGCTACTACTGCTACTACTACCACTA
>JAAUYG010130306.1_pt1 | contig 10970 bp, 10 predicted proteins | sample 7278091 | NCBI WGS metagenome assembly JAAUYG01 (sample SAMN14350201, study PRJNA611818) | marine sediment metagenome | isolation source: surface marine sediment (0.6m) | place: French Polynesia: Moorea | collected 2018-08
AATCCTCAAGTTCGTTCTTTTCGTCTAGAGCCATTAACGAAAAAAGGTCTTTTAGTAGTAGATGGTGAACCTGTAGATTATTCTCCAATTGAAATGAAGGTAATTCCTGATCTGATTTAGCTTGTGTTAATTGTTAATAGCTCTAAACCCACATCTCCAATGCCATCTTCATACACTCGGAACATTAACTTAGAAGTTAGCAAGAACGAAGCTAATTTACATCAAGCGTCAAGTGAAAAAGCGAACCCAAAGAGCTTTGAGGGCGGCATTAACAATTAGTGCGGGCAGCCTGCTAACCCACGTCTTGTTAAGCGTGGGCTAGAGCGATACGGCACCTAAAGACTTGAAGTTAATCTTGGTCGATATGTATGCGACCAGAGCCAAGGTACAGTCCTGGGCTATTTTCTCCTGTTGGATAGGCAGTAATTCCAAAAAGATAGACTCCACCTGTCGAGGGATTGCGTTTAGGCTTAACAGCTATAGTTACTGTATTTCCTGGTTCAACGGGAGTATCAAAGACAACGGTAGTTTCTCCGGGTTGTGATTCTCCTCCTATAGCGGCTAATGGAATAGAAACCCCTGCAAGATTTTTACCTTCAAAGGCACGACTCTTGTTGTTTTTAAAGACTACAGTATCTGTATTTTTTTTCTGAGTAATTTGAACTGCTTTAAGAGCTTCTCCAGCATTTTTTGGTACTTCAATGGTGAATTTATAAGTAGCAGCAGAACTATTTCTGTTGCTGAAAGTGGCAGCGGAACTAATTAGACGAGGTCCCCTGACAAAAGCTCGTTGTCCGTTGCCCAGTTCCACTGCTTCAGTTGGATTTAAAGCGATCACATTAACCCCAGCTACAATTGTAGCGATCGCAATTAGGGAAGAGGCAAATAGTTTACGAGTCATTTTTTTTCCTCCGCAATATTTAAAAATATATTGAGTTAGATAGCTAGTCTATTTATTTCTTAATCTGACCTAAAATAATGAAATAGAAATGAAATTGACGCTAGAATTAATAAAAGTAAATCAGTTATTTTTTCATCTTAATTTTTTCAACTTATTACAAGATATAAAAAGTTATTTATAGATAGATAAAAATTTATTTCTTAAATAATTAAAAGCAACTAAAAATTTATTTAATTGATGCGAATCTTATTAGTAGAAGACGAGCTAGATCTGGGAAAAGCCATCAAGCGTATTCTCCATCAACACGGCTATGTTGTTGACTGGGTTGAAGATGGAACAGCAGCTTGGTGTTATTTAGACGATAATCAAACTGAATATAATTTAGGCATTTTTGACTGGTTGTTACCTGGTTTGTCTGGTATTGAATTACTCAAGCGGTTGAGGAGCCATAATGACAATTTACCTGTATTGATGCTGACAGCAAAAGACAGTATCGATGATCGGGTTGCTGGTTTGGATGCTGGTGCAGATGACTATTTAGTTAAACCCTTTGGCATGAGAGAATTGCTAGCAAGATTGAGAGCACTACAAAGGCGATCACCAAACTTGACACCGCAAAGGTTACAAGTAGGTGACTTGGTTCTAGATTACGCTACAAATCAAGTCTGGAACGAGGATCAAACAGCAGCAAAACAAGAAATAACTTTGACCCTAAAAGAATTTCAGCTTTTAGAGTATTTTATGCGCCATCCCCATCAAATTTTGACCCGCGAACAGCTTCTCGCGCAACTTTGGGAATGGGATACAGAGCCAGTAAGTAACGTAGTAGCAGCACAAATTCGCTTGTTGAGACGTAAACTTTCTCAACAGGGATATGAAGATGTAATTGAAACTGTATATGGATTGGGCTATCGTTTTTCTCCAGAAAATATCACCTCTCAATAAGGTGATTGCATTCGACGAAATAAATTCGGCCTGCCTCAGCTTCAAAAGTAACTACAGAAATCAAAGATATATCTTAATAACTAACAGACTCACAACCTTTATTGTCCTTACACCCTACATCCTGATACAACCGAAGCCTCTCGTCACTATTTCCAATTGGTATCAATCGTGAATCAAGATCGACTTTTTCAAATAACTCGCTGGCGTTTAGCCTGTTGGTATGCAGGAATAATGAGTATTATTCTCGGCGGATGTAGTTTTGGTGTTTATGAAGCGATCGCTTATACTCATCGAGTAACAATCGAGCGAGAAATTAAATCGGTAGCTGGTACTTATCATGATAGCCTAGAATTGTATCTCAAACAGCCAGGAAAACTAGAGCCAGCATTAAATTATCTATTTCCTAGTTTATGCTCTGTGGAAACCAATTGTTCTCTAGTAAATCATCGCGATCGCGAAGCGGCACTGCAAGAACGGCATCAACTAAGTGCTATTTATCGAGGTGATTACTATTTACGTTTGTTGGATACTTCTGGACGATTGATAGCCATAGCAGGAATACAACCTGAAGGTTTACCAGCGAACGTTCAATCAGAATCTTGGGTTGATCTAAAAGATCGAGAAGGTATTCGCTATCTTCAAATTTCTCTAACCTTAGAAACTACTAATGATCGGGAATGGGGCTATCTATTGGTCGGAAGAAGTTTGCAGGATTTCCATCACTCTATAGCTAATGTTGGCTGGATATTATTGCTAGGATTCCCCATTGCCTTAATACTAGTTGCTATTTCTGCTTGGTATTTAGGAGGATTAGCAATGCAACCTATATACCATTCTTATCAACAAATTCAGCGGTTTACAGGAGATGCGGCACACGAATTAAGAACTCCTCTAGCAACAATTCGAGCGACGATCGAATCAATTTTATTATTACCAGTGTGGCAAGAAAATGAAGTCAAAGACTCTCTTGAAGTAATCGAGCGTCAGAATAACCGTATGTCAAATTTGGTTGCCGATTTGTTGACTTTATCTCGTATAGATCGGGGAATTGATAATCAACCTTCTCAAAAGTGCGATCGCGTTACGCTTAACGATCTGATTAACGATATTGCTGAAGAATTTGCTGCTTTAGCTTTAGCTTCTAACATTGAGTTGAAAATCGACATTCGCGTTTCTAAACCCTTACAAGTACAAGGAAATGAATCGCAACTTTATCGTCTGGTTGCTGATTTAGTTATCAATGCCATTCAGTACACTTCAGAAAAAGGCATTGTCACCATAATTTTAGAAACAAACAATCGCCACGCAATAATTCGAATTAGAGATACGGGAATTGGCATACCCACTGCCGAACAATCCCGCATCTTTGAACGGTTTTATCGCGTCAGTAGCGATCGCTCCAGACGCACCGGTGGTTCGGGATTGGGACTGGCGATCGCTTTGGCGATCGCTCAAGGACATCAAGGAAGTATTCAAGTGCAAAGTGAATTAGGTAAAGGAAGTACGTTTACGATTCGACTGCCTAAAAAAACTGAGTAACAAAACAACAATTAGCTATACAGATTATCTTATAAATATAGCGTTTCTCGTATCAATGAGATACACTTTGTTTCTGTCTGGGAAAAGTGACTGGGTACTGGGTACTGGAGACTGGGAACGCTTAATTTTCAAAAGCAGGGAAGAAGCACTGGAGTTTGGTCAGATTTTAATGGAACGAGGCATTATTTTTCACGTCACCGACGAACACTCTTTCCGCGACGAGTACTTTTTTTACAGCTTTAACAAAAGCTATTATAGCCTGTCTCAAATAGATGAGATACTAAATTTTCCGAACTTCGTAGCGTAGCGTCTCGCGAGCGCGAGTACTCCGAACTCCGAACTTATCCTAACCAAGGTGTATCTCATTAATACGAGAAACGCTATAGTCAATACTTTTGTTACTGGATGATGGCTTCAATTGCTGCTTCTAGGGCGATCGCAATATGAGTCCAGTGAGTTCCTCCCTGGCAAAAGGCAATATAAGGTTCACGCAAGGGACCATCAGCCGAAAACTCAGAGGTACTACCATCAACAAATGTTCCACCAGCCATCACTAATTTACTCTCATATCCAGGCATCGAATCAGGAATAGGTTCCAAAAAAGAATCTACAGGAGAATGCTGTTGAATCGCTTTACAGAAGGCAATTAGCTTTTCTGGAGAACCTAATTGAACTGCTTGAATAATATCTCGACGGGGAACTAAGGGTAAGGGATTCACAGGATATCCTAACTGGTCAAAAACATAGGCGATTACATGACTTCCCTTCACTGCTTCCCCTACCATTTGTGGTGCAAGAAATAATCCCTGAAACATGAGACGATTTTGATTCAAAGTTGCCCCGCCACTACTGCCAATACCTGGTGCAGTTAAACGACAAGCCGCCGCCTCTACTAATTCTGCTTTTCCTGCTACATATCCTCCCGCAGTGATAATAGTACCACCAGGATTTTTAATTAAAGACCCTGCCATTAAATCTGCACCTACCGCCGTCGGTTCAAGGTCTTGGGTAAATTCCCCGTAACAATTATCTACAAAACAGACAGTATCAGGATTTTGCTTTTTGACCAACTCGACAATTCTGCTAATATCTTCAATCGATAAACTTTCTCGCCAAGAATAACCACAAGAGCGTTGAATCAAAACCAGGCGAGTCTTACTAGTAACAGCAGTACTTAATGCTTCCCAGTCAATAGTTCCTGTCTCAGTTAACTCTAGCTGACGATAATCAATTTGAAAATCCTGAAGAGAACCTTGATTTTTGCCCCGTAAGCCAATTACCTCTTCCAAAGTATCGTAGGGTGCGCCAGCCACTGCCAGTAGTTCATCACCTGGACGTAATATGCCATATAAAGCACAGGCGATCGCATGAGTACCAGAAACAAACTGTACCCTAACAGCAGCAGCCTCGGCATTCATAATTTGAGCAAAAACTTTATCTAAAGTTTCTCTTCCTAGATCGTCGTGTCCATAACCACTAACACTAGCAAAATGCTGCACGCCAACTCGATGATTGCGAAAAGCTATTAAAACTTTTTTTAGATTTTGCTTGACCTGGGTGTCAATACCAGAAAAAATCGATATTAGTGCTTTTTCTGCTTCTAATAGCAGATGCTTGGTTTTCATATTTTTGATGGAGTGGTTGGTGTTTTGTTTTTGGTTTTATCCCAGAAAACATTTTTGTTTTTTATGTCAATTCAATATTGGCGTGTTTTGATAACTAATCCCAGACAATTCCATTGAATAATATTTTGAGACGGCAACAAGTAAAAAAATAATATTTTTGCTTTTGTCTTCTACTTTATTAGTGTGTTGATTACACAGTATTGCATAGAGTTGAAATTTAGATTATTAAATGACAGTTGCTACATCAGAAAAAATTCCTCCAGCCTGGGGGACAATTATTTATATAGCTGCAATACATTTTGTGGCTTTACTTGCTCTTGTTCCCAGTAATTTTAATTGGAATGCTCTTGGAGTAGCATTCATTCTTTACTGTATTACAGCAGGGGTAGGAATAACTTTGGGATTTCATCGTCTTGTATCCCATCGCAGTTTTGAGGTTCCTAAATTACTAGAATATTTTTTAATTTTTTGTGGTACTATTGCAGGCCAAGGTGGTCCTTTAGATTGGATTGGGCTACATCGCATCCATCACCAACACTCTGACACTGAATCCGATCCTCACAACTCTCTCAAAGGCTTTTATTGGAGTCATTTAGGTTGGATGTTATGTCAAAATCCTGCCAATGAAAAGATTCCTCGCTATACCAAAGACATTTCTGGCGATCGCTTTTATCAATTTTGCCAATATGGAATGATACCGATCCAAATTATTTTAGGATTAATTCTGTATTATTTGGGTGGTTGGCCGTTTGTTATCTGGGGTATTTTTGTTCGTTTAGTAGTAGTATTTCATTGCACTTGGTTTGTTAACAGCGCAACTCATAAATCTGGTTATAAAAGTTATGAATCTAACGATACTTCTCTCAACTGTTGGTGGGTAGCAGCGCTCACTTTTGGTGAAGGATGGCACAATAACCACCATGCCTTTCAATATTCTGCCCGTCATGGTCTAGAGTGGTGGGAAATTGACTTAACTTGGATGATGATTCAGACTCTGGCTTTTTTGGGTTTAGCCAAAAATATAAAATTACCGCCAAATAAAGCTAAACGGATTTAGAGATTGAACATCAAGCTATGTTCATAGGCAATAGATGAGTTGCAGGGCTATTTCATCTGTTGTCTATTTTTAATAGAACTACTCCAACTCTAACTTTAAAGAAGGCATTAACCTCTGCAAATTCTTCAGAGATTTCCCTTGCCAAGGATTTTTCTTAGCTCCGATCACCACCATCTGAATATTTTTGCGCTTACGAACATTAATCACAAATTTTGATAAAATGCTAATTCCAGAACTATTAAGAAAGCTCAACTCCTTAAGATCTAAAACTATTTTTTCTGGTTCTTGTTGAGCAACATTGTTGAGTAACTCCGATATAGAAGCGTATTCGGCCGTACCATTGAGACGCAGTGAACCATCAAAAATAATATTTTGAGATGTCTCGTCATATATTACGTTGTAGTTTTCAGTTTTAATCTCCATTGTCATCCTAAAAAAATCAATATTTGGATTAACTAACTAAATCATTCATTTATGACTCTAAATTACAGACATCAAGAAAAAAGTAATCATTAATAAGTCATCTTAGCCTTGAAAAGATTATTTATCCAAGATTGTTTGTCATATAACAAAATTAAAGTTAAATTTTGAGCTGCACCATTGTCGTTACAGCTATTTCACTAAAGTCCTGGGGTAAGGATTCAAACTTCCAGCCTAGTTTTGCCCCATAATCATTGAGCATAGTTAACAATCCCAAGCCAGACTCTTCGCATTCTTCTTCCAAAGCATTTTTTTCTAGTTGAGCAATATATAGTTCTTCAGGATCAGAATTCAGTAAAGTTTCTATGTGAGCCTGAAATTCCTGTGTTCGTTGGAAATGAATGCTGTTTGTTAGTTGAAAAATAATCAAGTCTGGATTTAAATGAATTTGAATACTAATCGGAAAAGGAGACATTTCTACAGCATATTTCATCGCATTTTCCAATAGTTCGTTGGCAATGTAACTAACTGCACTTTTAACTTCTGCCTGTTTTTCTGAATCTGGTTGTTGATTATCATTACCCAGAAAAAATGTACTGAGATAATCAGCCAGAAAATCCGCAGATAAGCAATTGTTACGCCATCTTTGACGTAGGGGAATTGAGCCGGGAGAAAAACTCAGGATTAAATACTCCTGACTAGGAGGTAGATTTTGAATAAAGTCACCTAATATTTGTTTAATAGCGATATTGCTAGAATTCATATAACCCGCTTAAGTAATAGTTAAAAATGCTTAATTTTGGCTCGACGTTATTTTTGTTTTAGTACAACCAAAGTAATATCGTCATATACCTTTTCCACTCCAATATGCGATCGCAAATCTTGAATAACCGCTTGCCTAATATTCTTTGCCGAATGCTGCCAGTTTTTTTGCACCATGCTGCATAACCTCTCTAGTCCATAATGCACTCCTAAATTGTTTTCCGCCTCTGTAATACCATCGGTATAAAGTATTACGACATCACCTTGATTTAAATGAACTTGTGCTTGAAATACAAAATCTTCAATCGTTTCTTCTAATCCAATCGGAAATCCTAAATCAATGGTGTCTACTCTTTCGATCGCTCCCCCAGAACGAACTACAACCATTTCTTCATGTTGACCACTTAAACTAAGAACACTATCGTAATAATCCACTAAACACAGCGATAGATTTTTATCAGAATCCATGCGTTGTACATTCTTATAAATGGTACGATTGAGTACCTCAAAAAACTTCTTCGGATCGGTCTCATTATTTTCCATTAAAGTACGTACAGCCGTTTGCACCATCAGCATCAAAACACCACTTTCTAAACCATGTCCTGTTACATCTCCGATGCCAATAGTAATGCGTCCATGATGTTGCAAGACATCATAATAATCTCCCCCAACTTCATCGGCAGGTTCCATAAATCCTGCAATTTCTAGACCTTCGATTTGACTTAGTTCTTTTTCCTTGGGTAAAAGCATCATTTGTAGACGCTGAGTAATATCTAGTTCCGCACTAAGGCGCATATTCTCTGCTTGCAAGCAATTATTGAGCTTGCTTATCTGCTCATTTGCTGTGGCTAGTTGTTCTAAATAAGATGCTTGTTGATCTCTGAGCCTTTTTTGTTCTAAACAAGCGCCTAATCTTGCCTTTAGTAATACTGGGTTGAAAGGTTTAGCCAGATAATCGGCTGCTCCCATTTTGATACATTTCACCACGCTGTCAATTTCATCGAGAGCCGAGATCATAATTGTAGGGATATGTCCCCAAGAGCTACTGCGAATCCACTTTAGGACTTGATAGCCATTAATTTCTGGCATGATAATATCAAGTAGGATTAGGTCATAAGCACCTGTTTGAATCATTGTTATTGCTTGTTTTCCATCAACAGCCGTAGCAACTTGATAACCCTGTTCTTTCACTTGACGAGAAAGCAAATCTCGATTGGTTTCGTTGTCGTCTACGATCAAAATAGTATAGTTATGAGTTTTTAGAGGTAAATCAGATTCAGCTGCTAAAAGAAGACCCGAATCAATGATCAGGTCTATTTCTGAGGTTTTAGCTATGGCGTTCTCTGGTAAATTATCTAAAGAATTACTATCTATTTTCTGAGGTGAAATTTTAAGTAGAGTATCAATGTCTTTTAGTAGTTTATTAGCGGCAGTGCTAATTTTTTCTATATCGGCAATAAAATCCGTCTCAATTAGAGGAATTAGCTGGTGACATTTACTAATAACTACCTTGGTTGGTTTTTGCAGTTGAGCTTTTAGTTCTGGATTAGTAATAATTTCTGGCAGATTTAGCTGATTATTGGGTAATGTTGGGGGATTCAAAAAAGTATTAATTGCAGCTAGTAATTGAACCCCACATTCTCGAATTTGCTCTAGCTCATTGAAATACTCAACATTGAGATCTAGCTCTTCAATTTCTTCGATAATCATCTCACTATAGCCAATGATGGCGTTGATCGGCGTACGAAGTTCGTGACGCAGATGAGCGAGTATAGATAATTGAGATTGACTATCTGTGATCATTTATCTGTGGTCATTGAGAATATAAGTGAGATTGAACTAAGTTAACATAGGTGCAATTAGAGTAACTGCCATGTTTTATTGATCGGGTTAAATTTTAGGTAGATTCCAAAAAAGCCTGAATTTTTGTTAATAATCTAGATAGCTCGATCGGTTTAGTATCGTAATCATCACAACCAGCTGCTAAAGCTTTGTCGCGATCGCCAGACATAGCATGAGCTGTTAAGGCAATTACAGGAATCAACTCAGTAGCCCTATCTGCTTTGATATTTTTAGTAGCTTCCCAACCATCCATTACAGGCAAACTCATGTCCATCAAAATTAAGTCGGGAGTTTCTGACTTGGCCATTGCAACTCCATCTGCACCGTTAACCGCCATAACGATTTCGTAGCCTCGACGTTTTAAACGTCGCGAGAGCATATCTCGGTTCATTTCGTTGTCTTCAACTAACAATATTTTGGGCATGATTTTAAGAACATTAAGGTAAATATTGCACTAAATATTTTGATTTACTTATTTATAGACACAGTAGTTGCTGGGTTTTTCTGGCGAGAAATTGCTTCATCTAGCAGATGACTTACTTCGTTAAATAATACTGAGCGTTGATATGAACCTTTCTCAAAAATTTTGCTAACTCCTCCATTTAACTTTTGACGCTCCTCTGGCGTAATGCTTTTGGCAGTTAAAATAACTACAGGAATAGAACACCACTGTTCGTTTTGTTTTAGTCGATGAACTAATTCAAAACCATCCATTTCTGGCATCATCAGATCGGAAAGAATTAATCCTGGAGAACAATTTTGTAGTTTTATTAATGCTTCATATCCATTTTCTGCTTCTATCACTTGCCAATTTTCCATTTTTAATTGGCGACACAACATTTCTCTGACACCAGGATCGTCTTCTACCACCAAAATTGGCTCAGAATTAGAGACTGGTTGAAATTTATCGATAATAGTTTCTAATTTTTGATTATTAATTGGTTTAAGTAAATATTCTGCTGCTCCCAAAGCATAACCAAGATTTTGATCATCTACCATACTCATCATGACTACTGGAATATCTGCTGTCTGAGGATTAGCTTTCAGAGTCGTCAATACCGACCATCCATCCATACCAGGCATCATTACATCGAGAGTAATAGCTTCAGGTTTGAGTATTTTTGCTAAACGGACTCCCTCTGCACCGCTACTAGCTGTTTTGACCTTAAATCCTTTTTTCCCTAAAAAGCGTTTCAATAAATCGTGAATTGTGGGATCATCATCAATTACTAAAATGGTATTCTTAGCAGTTGAATTATCATCCGTCTTTGAGCTAAAAGTTTCTGGGGATTGATTTAATTTTTGTTTGGTCGAGTCTACTACCTGAACTGGAAGATGAATGGTAAAAGTTGACCCTGTTCCTAATTCACTTTCAACACTAATATCTCCCCCCATCATTTGACAGAACTTTTTAGTGATTGCCAAACCTAAACCAGTTCCACCATATTTACGGGTAGTAGAGGCATCAGCCTGGGTGAAAGCCTGAAATAGCTTGCCCATTTGTTCTGAGTTCATTCCAATTCCTGTATCGGCAACCTTAAAGGAGATCCATTGTTTGCTTTCGGCAGTATAAGAAGTAACATCTAAAGTAATCTTGCCATTTGTGGTAAACTTACTCGAATTACTAAGTAAATTAAACAAACTTTGACGCACCTTAGTTAGATCTGCGTGCATCATATCTAGATTTTCTGCCAGATTAAATTCTAAATTATTATTATTTTTTTCAATTAAGGGATGAATAGTCGATACTGTCTCTTGAATAAGGCTCTTGATATCAAAAGTTTCTAAATATAGTTCCATACGACCAGCTTCAATTTTAGAGAGGTCGAGAATATCATTAATTAGACTGAGAAGATGTTTTCCTGCACTGTGAACTTTA
>JAAUYG010160969.1_pt1 | contig 10970 bp, 12 predicted proteins | sample 7278091 | NCBI WGS metagenome assembly JAAUYG01 (sample SAMN14350201, study PRJNA611818) | marine sediment metagenome | isolation source: surface marine sediment (0.6m) | place: French Polynesia: Moorea | collected 2018-08
CTTCCTGAAAAACAAGCTGTGAAGGTGCGTTTCCCATAATTCTGAAAAGGTTTGGCTGGCATCCAAGAGACACAAGATGTTTTGGCCACAAAGGTCAAGTCATTTTCTGTCTTGTTGTTGCACCAGCCGGGTTGGCATGTCAGTTGGAGTGGCACATGAAAACTGGCAAGGTGCAATACCTCTTTGATTTCACTCACGTTTGCCTCAATTCTCTCAAAAGTACATAGCCATGATAAAACGAAATGCGCTGGGCTGTTGGAACCGTGGAAAGGGTTATTGCCTTTGGTCCTTCCTTGGTTTGTGTGGCATACAGAGGGGGGCACTCACATACCAAAGCTCTGTGAGGGCACGAATCTGCTCCAAACCACACGTGCCATTTTACAGGTGGCAGCGAATGGAATCGGAATCTTAACATCTTCAGAAAGGGTTGGCGTGCTTCTTAACGCGGCTAAAGTGACGCCTTTGGTGCCAGAAATTCTGCACTTCAATGCTGTTTGAAGGTGCATCGAATCAAGGTTAGATATTTGGTTACATACTTATTTGATCAACATAAGGAGGAGACACAAAGCAACACAAAGGGGCACAGTACTTACATACGGAGTCCAATCAGTACACATTTTTGCGGAAGGTGAAAAGCCGCCCGAGTTTATTGGGTGCAGGTTGTAGAATTTTCAAGGGGCAAAAGGTAGCAAAACAGGCATACCTCCTGCTTAATTCGAAAAAAATACCAAGTAAAAATGTTCGAATAAACTAAATGTTGAATTAAGTCTGTAGTTTAACACATGAGAGACAGGAGTATGATTTGCAACCGACTTTGAATTAAGCAAGAATTCAGATTATCCATATTCGGATTAAACGGGAATCACCTGTACCGCAGCTGTCTTATTCCGGTGTCACGTAGTCAGATTGCATTCCTCCTGAGATAGTGAACCTAGGGTCTGATACCTGGGATGGCACAATCTTCAACTGATTGCCTCGTGGGTGGAACCCAACGGGGTGACCACAGGGAAGAAGGAGGTCAAGAAAGAAGCCTGTACATTGGACGGGAATGCCTCTGGGAAACGCGGCACAGGCCAAAAAGTATGAACAGAGACAAATTGGGCAGCTACTGAGATATCATTTGTAGAAATGTACTTGCAGAACTGCAACTGGCCTTGGACAGGTAGCTGCCTGTTCACTGACGCTTCAGTAATTTGTTTCTTGCCAGGAAGGACATTGGCCCTTGAGGCAAAAGCAGTTTCTTATACAGTGGCATGTGGCATATGTTCCAGATAAATCAGGCCAGCATCGCAGAGAAAATTTGAACGTGTCTTGAATTCTGTACCTTGGATCAACTGACTTGAGATCGAAAACAAAAAAGATGCAGGTTGCGGAATTGGGTCAAGGTGGACTCAAATCATCCATGGCGAGGACTTGACTCAACTGTTTTTCTCCAATGTGCCTGTCTTCAGTGTGTTGTGCTCCCAAATGGATAAGAAAACTCTGGGGCAAATGCTGTGTCACCAATGGCAATGCACAACCACAATTTTTGGATCCATGCTTCTGGTAACTCTCAGAATACCAGATCCGTGGGAACGCATTCGGGTCAACTGGAACTCCTGTGTCAAATCTCAACCGCAACACCATGCAGGCTCTGGGGAGCGCCGCTGGTTGTCTCAGAAAAGAGAAACAAGAATCCACACAGGCCGTGGACCCCGCAGGATATCAGAACAAAACCCCAGCCAGCCTCAGATTTGTCTGAAACTTTCATTCTCCTTTCCTTTCTTCTGGAAATCTTAATCATACAACAGTCAGAGAACACTCAACTGCACAAACGGTCTGACAACATGTTTGCAGTTGGTAATTTTTTAAAATTTACCAACTGTAGATGAGAAATCGGTGAAAAAGAAGTGACCGAGAACAGCACATCTTGCAGCGGTGGTTTGCCCTGCGGACAAAAAATGCGTGCAAAACTGCGAGTTAACTAATTTTCTGGTGCCAACATGATGGCGGAAAATATTCCTTGGCATTTTGGTGTTTGTCTTGCAAACAATATCCGTTCTAGATGATTCTGAAGTGGGTTTATTTCTGATTTGATTTGGTTTTGTTCTGGTTTTCCGAACCTGCATGCTTTAAGTGCCAACGAGCCTCAAATCAAGAACTCCTCCGTGGAAAGAGTGGACTTAGTTTTTGCCCGGAGGGCACGTTACAGCTGGGAGTACATCTTTTGTCTGTTCCTCTTTTGTGGTTGGGTGTTTTCCAGACTTTTTTCTGCTGTCTGATGGCTTCAGGTATTGGTTCAAGTTTTCTTTCTTTTCAGCAATAACATGTATTTTTTGGACAAATCCTGCTTGCATTTTCTCCAGCATCCCGCAGATTTGTGGGGTGAGCCCGCAGGGCATCCGCACCTTTGTGATTTCATTTGCTGATGTTTTTCCATGTTCAATGTTTATCTGATTTGGCTGTGTTCAAACAGAGCTTGGCTCATCAATGGGCACCAACCATTGGGCCTCTCAATGCAGATACATACTCAAACCGCATCATGGAATCTCACAGTGGAATCCATTGACAACAGGTATTTACGATTGCATTATCCCAATTAAAGACCTGCAGCGTGTAGCATGACATCCACAGAAGATGACAATAAAATGGATCATTATTTGCGAAGGTTCATTGTACCTATTGTCATTGGCACGCCAGGTAACTCCGGTTCTTTTGTATTTCCTCACGAAGTGTTCATTGCAAAAGAAACATGTCAGCAGTCTCAAGTACAAAAACACCGAGGCTATTTGCAATGAAAAACTGATTCCTAATTTTCTGTTGTGCTGCTACTCAGGTTCTCAGCAAAGAATTCAGCATGCTATTTAATCATCTTACTTGTTATGAAAAGCACCTCGATAACTTTGGAGTCTGTCTGGTAAACACTAAACACAAATGGACAGAGAGAAAGGGCTTTTACCCATTCTCGAAACAGTCATTGGGGTCAGGGGCTTGGATCCGTTTAGGCCTCCACCACTGCATCACTGCAGTGCTGTTCATGTCCAGGTTCTGCTGTTCCCTTGCTCCGTTTGAGTTTTCACATGTCTCAAAATGGGATATGGTTTTGCAAACAAGCATCTCATTTCTTCAAAAAATGATAACGTTTACGTTTCATCTACCTTCGGAGCAACGAAAAGCCAGCTTCAAAGCTGTCAAATTGCAACAAAAAAATTCAAAGCAACTGCATGGGAAGTGTTTTTCTTCAGAAATGTCTGAATGCAGAAAACAACAGCAGAAAATCATTGTTCAGGAAACACAACAAAGCAGTACTTGCCACAGGCAGACATTGTGCGTCTCATCAGTTTTTCAGGACTTTCCAGCAATAAGGGAATCGCTCTTTCGAATTAAGCGTGCGTCGCTGTTCTTGCACTGATGTGCTGTGTCTGCAATATGCAATTTTACCCAACAGTTCTAAACTTGCACCGAGGTTTTCGTGCACCCAAAAAGCTTGTCTGGCTGCGAACAGTGCTGGTGAACAACACATGACACTGTCATCCAAAGAAAGGCCTTGGGATTCTGCATGCAGCACTCACGCAAATGAAATTTGCCACGTTGCACTGGGAATCTGGGAACATGTACTCACAGAGCTTCCAGGTTAGGATCCAGGACAGAATTGCAATGGGGGCTGGTTTTGATGAGGCCAGACAGAGACCCGACCACCGCTCTCTTCCATCTCCAAAACAGATCCACTTGATGTGTGTCTGAAAACACAGCCGGGACCTTCAGGCCAGAATCAATCATTACCACATTGCAATGGGGGCAGAAGCTGACCAGACCACCTGTTGCAATGTTTGCTGCTTGTTTTGTGCATGAAACAGCTGTTGGATCCAAGGGTAGGGGCGGTCTTGACTGCTCAACTCCCCTCCATCCCCCGCCTTCGTCAGTAACTCCTGAAATTAGCGATCGCAAAGGGGAACGACTGCTTGGTGACACTCTCTTATCCTTGAAGGCAATGTCGTCTGATACGCAAAACCTGCAGTTCAAAATGAAAGAAGGCCTCTGACACCAAGGTTTATGTGATTTGAGAGTGTTTTCAGTGTTCTAACCAGACACAGTTGAGCATCCTGTATTTTCAACATGAGTCGTAACAACTTCTCCAATGCCACTGTAAAATTCAAAAGGCCGCAACAAAGGGATGCAGATGTTGGTCTTGGCTCAGAAAGGCAAGTTCGACACTGGGGTTGCATGGAAATGCAACGTGCGTGAAAAGGCATGATTTTTGAAAGTCTATTGTGCTGGATTCTCCGTATTCTTTAATGAAGGCGGTGCAACGTTGTCAGACAGAATTCCCAATGAGACACCCCCTACACCACCCGCATCTCATCAAAAGCCTGAGATGGTACCTCAGGGGTGTCCCAAGGAAACCCATCTAGACCTGAAATAGAAAACCCCGCACCTGTCAAATATCAATGAAGGACTTGGTTTTGTATGCCAGGGTATTTTGCAGTTGGGGGTGCATCAAACACTTTTTGAGCTGTGAATCCATGTTTCCATCTCAGGAAAAGATAAGACACCCCGTGCCATCTAAACTCTGGATGTGACACTCAGGGGTGCCATTGGAGGGGGTGTTTCGAGTTAAATGAATACAGTGGTTTGTTTCGAAAACCTGTATGAAAGAATCAGCTGCAAAAAGCAGACTTTGTCATGGAGGGACGACTGTTATTCGCACACCCAAGAAGGAGTAAGGCACTCTTATCTCAAGGTGCGTGTCCTGTGTCAGCAGGTCGATTCCTTGTTTGGAAAGGAAGTTTATCTGTCCCCTATCTAGGTTCAGACAGCCGGGAACACAATTGACTCAGGGAGCACAAAGCTCTGACACCGGAACAGCTGACTTCCATGAAACACAACATTCTGCTTTGTCCTCTTGTTTCATGATGCGCACAGGATCAAGTGCTAATACAAGCATCAGAATCGACTGTTCTTCTTTCAGGCTCTTTGTTTGCGCCAGACCTTTGTCTCAGCACCATGGCATGGATTGTTTCATGCACGACCTTTCGGGTACCAACGCTGTGGAAAAGACGCTTTTCTTGTTGCCCGGAGAGCACGTTTTGTTCTGGGAATTTGAGGTACGCATCATCTTTTGGCTACGTCTCTTTTGTAGCTGGGTGTTTTGCTTTTTTTGGTTTACTTGTTGTTGTTTGATTGCTTCAGGTTAGGCATTTTCCAAATCTTCAAACATTTCACCAAAAAAAATGGCTTGAACAAATCCACATATTTGCAGGGTGAGGCCGCAGGGCATCCACCCATACCTTCGGTGTGTCTTCCAACTAGTTGCTGGTGCTTGGGCCGCCTGGACAGGCATCTGGCATCTGACGCCAAGGTATTTTCCAGGTTGCACTTCTGAACAAACATGTGCAATAATTCCTTTGATGTTCTGGGTGTCAAGAGGAGTCTACGACCCTGCAGGGTGGAACGTACCATTGTATGGTTTCCCACGGCCAAATCTTGGGCCCCGTTCACACAGGACGCATAGGTGCTCGCAAATGCTGCATGCAAAAATGGCAACATATAGTTGCCATTGGGAGTGTTCACACAGCATTGCAAGCAACATCACAGGATTTGCGTGCAAATTTTCACGCAAACGTGCTTACGCATTCTGTCCTATGTGAACTGGGCCTTGAACCCTGGTTTGTTTGTGTAAAACAACCAACTTTTCCCATGCTTTGTCATGGTCAGAAATTCCTTTCACCTGGATGACAGTTTCGGGAAATCCCCTGACATGTTCATGCACAGAACTTCATTTCAATGCGGCTCCATTGCTAAAACAAACTATTCCGTTGACAACATTGCAAGCCTCATTGTTGTCACCAAAAAGGGGAGAAACTGGTGCCACCAGGTAAAGACAGCCTTAACGGATCAAAACAAATCTGTGCCAAGGAGAAGACACAAGTATTGATTGAAATGTTAATCAAAAACTTGAAAGATGAACATGAATTACCTGTTAAAATGCTTCTTGCGCACGAAGAATAAAAATCCGAATTGTCAATGAAGAGATTGCATGGAATCTGAGACCAGGCTGATTTGCCGTACCTGAAGGAATGCCTTGTTCGCAAAAGGAAAACCTTCCAATCCTTGACCAAGAGCTAATTTGCACACATTCCTGTGGCGAATTCGGAGCTAAAAGACACAAGACACTAAATCTGCCGAACACAAGGCCTTTTCATTACCTTGAAAGGGTAGCATATCAGGGATTTTTTGTTGGCAAAGCTGCAACTTTGACATGCAGAGCAACATCCTGGCTTACGGAAGAAGCTGCCTTCTATGAGAGGCTCTGGAGTGACAGTTATTTACAACACAAACGTACTTTTACGGGCATTTATCCTTTTGTGTGCATGTTCAATGGCCTCCAGGTATCGCCATCGATGTGCGCACGTGGATCTGGATGCAGATTCTGCATGTGAAAGGTGCACCATAGTCACATCAACCAAATAACTTTCTCATCACTGATTCAGGGGCAGTAAAAAATTCTCCTCAGCGATTTGGGAGTGTCTGCTTTGCACCCTGACATTTGATGGTACGCAATGTCGAAAGGCTAAAGTTCTGCCACAAACCTGGTGTACAACAAGCACGCTGCAAAGTTCTTTTCATCCAGGTGCATGTAGATTTTTCGCCTTGTACGCTTCTAACATCTTTTCTGGGTCTGACCCTCGGGTCAAAGTGCCCTCACCACCCCAAGATACCCTAAACACTGACCCTACGCTCTAATTGGTCCCGATGGACAAAAGGGACGGCGACAACTGCCTTCACAGCGGTGTTTTGGGAGACGGTCCCTACCCCTAACACTGCAAAAGGTGGTTTTTCCTGTGGAGGGGATGGATAGTCTTAGAAACGTTATCCAGCCCCATTAGTGCGTTCTGTTTCAGTCAAGCCTCACATGAAGGATAACGGAATCAGGGAGGGATTTCCGTGCTGCCAAGCTCAGAGTTCGTCATTGTGGCATTCAGAACCATGATGACACCAATGACCACATTATCGATGACAATTGGACGATGAGAAAGTGAGAGCAACGCAGCCTAAACACTTTGTATCTTCCTGAAATCCAACTGTCAAGACAACATCAAGAACGTCCCAATGGAACTCGCACTGTTTTGTTTTCCTTGAGCATTTAAAGTGAAACGCTTCTTCCTTTTCAATGCCTGAAAGTTTTCGAGTGACTGCAGGTGCTTACATGAGGCACAAAGGAGAGGTGCCATGGACACACAATTTAATTAACGCAATGCTGGGCTTCGATTGCTGCACAGAGATTGCTGAACCGAGATCAAATGTCCTCTAATTACAACACACTTTGATATTGTATTATTCTGGAGCAGACTCAGGATTTTTGGTTTCCCAGCGGGACGCAGAGGTGGAGGGGGAGCGGGAAACAAAATAAAGTCTGTGACAAAACACAAAATTCCACAACCGGGATGTTGTTCTTTGAGATGTGGTGAAATTGAAGGCGATGCTTTACGCATGCAGCCCAGGCATTCTCCCTTCGGAAACACCCTGTGTTGACCCAAATCAGACAGAAATAGATGCGACTCTTCCAGGCATACACGCGTAATGTTTTGCAGGATCCACCATTGTTAGATTGTCTTTTGCGTTCTGCAAAACATTGATTCCGAAGCAGAAGAAAACCTAAAACCAATGCACAAAAAAAAACAGTGCAGTTATGAAGGATGACAACCTGAAGAGAATTTGACAGTAACTCCACAGGTCACTGATTCATCCAGGTACCTTATTCCTTTGCGCCAAAGGTTTTGCAGGATCTGCCACTGTGAATGGCATTCTGCATTCACTATTCATTCCGAACCGGAATCCAAATGGATGCAAAGGAAAAGCAGTGCAGTTATGAGGAATGACAAAATTAACCTCGAGGGAATTTGACAGAAAGTCCACAGGCCACTGAAGCAGCTCGCAATTGATAGCTACACGTTTACTCTGCAAGTAAAAGAATTAATTAACATCATAAACGGAATGCAACAGGTTGTTGTTGCCACACCCAATTCATTCGCACCCGGCAAGGACAGCACACAGTTTTGCGCACGCAAATGAGGGGGAAAACTTGAATGTATTTGTATAAAGGATCAAGCTTGCACGTGTGCGAGAACAGCTGTAAATTCATCTCAGCAAAGCCCCGTGTTGTGACCTACTTTGTCAGTCGTCTTTCTTTGGGGAAAATCATGCAATTCCCAAATTCGATTTTCCTGAATCTGTAACCATGCAGGCCCTGCGCTGAGATGGGGCCACAGGGGCTGGGAACAAGGACCATGACAACAGTAACCACGACAATGATACATATTCTGTACAACCAGGATTCAGCATGGCCACTGTTGTGTAGCCCTGATTAAAGTGTATTGAAAAAAGTCCTCTTCCCCAACATGGATGAATTTTGTTTTGAGTCCCTCTCATTCTGGATCCGCCTTTGAACGCCAAGTAGCTTTCTGCCACAATCCCAAAGGAGAAATCCGGATTCAAGGAACTGACGACGCCAACAGCTTCTCACATCAAAAGCGAAGAATTTACCTTCCCATAAAATTCCAACTCGTGTTGCAGTGCATTGCAGTAGAATTTAATGCTACATGAGCCATCATGGGTCTCGTTTTCCTTTGCTGAAATTCACCTCACAGAAACAACAGCTTCACAAAATGTTACGACGCCAGAAAAATTTCGTCCGATGGGGGTTGTAGAATAAGAGACACGTCTTTCCTGTAGCACGTCCTTTATTCAAGTGCCGGTTGTACAGCTGCACGGGAGGAAATGAGTCATAGCCACAAGCAAGCTCTGCTGCCTCCTTTCAACTGATTTCATGGGGATGAGTCTCCTGTGTTTTATTCAGAGATTTGCACCCTCGTCTTGCCAACATGTTACCCTTTGCAGGGGGCGATGCGTTTTGGTCATCGTCGCGGCGGACCAAAATGGGTACTCCATTCACATGCTGTTGAGTTAAGCATTTGCACGACCCATGCAGGAAGTCAGTCTGGCTTCTTGTGCACGAAAACACTCACGTGGACCCAACAAACAAAGTCAACAGTTCGTTCTATCTTCGCGACGCTCTTTGTTTCAAATGTTCGTCATTTCCAGCTGACGACGCACCACCTTCTAGATGTCTGTATTTCTTCCCGTACTTGCACCTCACCTTGGTCGAGCCCGAATCTGGTATCACAATGGGGTTTTCTTCAAGGAAATCACTGTACGTCCTGACCACGCGGGAGGGTTCCCAGCCCGGTTCAGTGTCTGGTACAAAAGGATCCGGTGCGGTAACGTCTATGGTTTCCCGTAACATGGGAATCACCAGGCGGAAGGCGTGAAGCATCATGCGGCGGGGACGGATGTCTTGTCTGTTGGAGTAGGTGTAATCTCCTACGATCAAGTGACCGTAGTCCTTGCAGTGCACCCGCAGCTGGTGACTTCTTCCTGTGGGTGGAGAATACGGTAATTGCTGACAACAGACGTAATTTCATTCAGAGGGAGGGGGCGGCAAACCGGAAAATCGTAACATCAGTCCTTGGGAAGAGGCCCTTGCTCTGGAGCGCAAAACAGCAACTTCAGTCCTTGGACCCCCAACTCTGACTTTCACCCTGAATTTGTCCCAGAAAATGTTGTTTGCGAGTGTATGCTTTTTTCAAGAAATTTGTGGTGTCAAGGCGCCGAGCGCAAAGGGCCTCCCCCTCTCCCGACATCTGCCACTATCAAATCAGTTGGTTTTTTTTTCGACAATGATCAGCAGCGGCGTGGGGAAGCTGAGGGCCTGGCCTCTTGTCCCGATCCTGGATGACAACAAATATTCAAAACATAGTGTGGGATTCAGTGTGAGTAAGGGCCCCAAGGGTTAAACATCTGACTTCAGGGTCCGGGTTTCTTGGTTTGCCCAATAGAAAGAATGAACTCTCGTCAAGGTAGGAAACTTGGAGAGGCGCCGAACACTCTGCTAGATAGCTGCTGTATTTTTGAGTAAAAAGACGGTGGGTGGCAAATGAACTTTGATCACCTGTATGCGCCACCAGCAGCACTTTAGACGCTGGGTTCCCGAAGTACGTGCCGTGCTCCAGCAGGTACAATGTCGTCCAGGCCGGGCGCGGCTTTACACAAGCTGGGTCATCCGACACACACATCAGCAGAGGTTTGTCTTTGGCGTTCAGGCAGTCCTTGTGACGCCCAATAGCCTTCTGGATCTCAGCTCCTTTTGCCGCCTCCAATGGCACCGTTCCACGCACCTGGGGAAAAAAGGTCACGAGACAAAAAGAAATGGTGAGTGTGTATCCATTTGAGGTCCAAGGGGAGGGTGGACTCCAAAGATCTCTTCAAAATCTTGGGGTTTTTTTTTTAATTATTTTTGGAGGACGTCCCTTCGTTCTTCACATTTTTGCACCACCGACCACAGTTCTAGTTCGGCCACAAACATGTGCAATCCTGCACTGTGGTGGGAAACCCTCTTTTGCAAATTGATTTTGAAATGCAATTCCAACAGCTGAGGTTCTCACCAGCGCCACGTAATGCTTGGTAACGTATCTCTTCTCTAACGATTTGCCCGCCCAGCGACAGGCGTTCTTGTTCACCGCCAAACAGATGGCGCCACTGGTCGCGTAGTCCAGGCGGTGAGGAAACCTGCGAAAAAAAAAAAGTTTGCAGTGCTCATTGAATTCATGCCAAACTGCCGTGCAGTGCAGAAGCGGAGTCCCCTGATGGATGAATGAACGCACCGACACCACCATCGTTTCAATTGAGTTAAAATCAGAATATATAGCACCAGAAATTTCCTCTGCCATTTGTCAGCTCAAAGAAACCGCCACACAGGCACTTATTGACGACGCTTACCGCATACCTAACCCCAAACAAATACCTAAGTACACCAAGTACTGCATACCCAAGATAAACACCCACAGCTGAATAGCCTTTCAGAGCTCCACTGCTGCCACTGCCACCTTATAAAAAGCCCTGCTGCTATTAAGCCTACCAGAGTATGTTGACAC
>JAAUYG010013159.1_pt1 | contig 10969 bp, 5 predicted proteins | sample 7278091 | NCBI WGS metagenome assembly JAAUYG01 (sample SAMN14350201, study PRJNA611818) | marine sediment metagenome | isolation source: surface marine sediment (0.6m) | place: French Polynesia: Moorea | collected 2018-08
GCTAGAATTCAAGGTACCGTCTACATCGAACTATATTTTGCCGTCTGCCCGTTACTATGGATTCAGACTGCGCCAAAACCTCATTCAATGGGATCCCCAGACCGATCGGCACATGACGTGTGTCGACCAATAAGAGACCTCCAGAGAATGACGTCAACTGGCACCTTAGGAACCACCTGTTTATGGTTTCCTATAGGGCTAGCCCCTTCGACTTTATGATCTCTAATAACTTAACAATTACAAACTCAATCACAGGCGCACCGGGCTCAAATGACGGCCATTTATGTCCCTGTTACATTGATACTACTACGGTTACCATACACAAAGTATTTCCAGAGTCGCAGTCCATGATCTTGCGCGGGGCTGCGCGGTTGCGTAGCTGCACCAAATCCTGCACTTCTGTACTGAAGCGTCCGAAACCTATCAGCCACTGCAGCTCTCTGGCTAAACCCTTACCAGGCTGAGAAATACATCCCAGTCATACAATCACGCATGATAAGCCCTATCTTTCCTTCACCTAAGGTCTAATGAAATTATAACAGTATCCTATAGGTTTTACACACTGCGCGTATTTCAACTGGCTACAAGGAGGCTAAACTGATCGTTTACACTCTAATATTTTACTGCGCAGAGCTCCAATTGGCCTTCAAAGGCAAGATAACCCGGAAAGTGGCTGATACGCTACAATAGGCATGCGGCCAATTCTAGAAATGGTATGATGTGGAAACACAGCTTGGCCTTTCACATGACAAAACGAGTGAGTGGTAGTAATAAATCAGATTAAAACAAGACCCATTGTAAATTATGAAGTACTTGCACACCAGGATCACAATAAACTAAATATTAAATTAATAACTTTTATTAACAAATGCAGTTTCAGACGGTTGAAGTACTTTATTCCACGTGGCATTGTAAGTTATGCGTCAATACTTAATTTTCTTCCACCTGTCAGAAAATTGATTCGACATACCAAATTGCTTAGAACCATATTGTGTAATTGTAAGGACAACACAATCTTCTGACGCTAATGTAATATTTAATGATTGTTTTTTTCTTGCTGGATGTTTAAGTTGGGATAATCGCAATACCCACAAATTCATATCAATTTCGACAATTGTCACGACAAAACCTGTTTTTCTTTCTTTTTTTCAGCTGGAAATGAGTTGCGAAGATGGCGGTTGTGACGCTGCTTGATACGAAGCCTTTAGTGTTAGACTTGTTACCAGATTCGTGAAAATTATCCTTGATGAAAAATGTGTTGAAGGTGGCGTTGGAGGTTTTAGAGAAATAAGAGCAATTTCCACAGCTCATGGTGGTAAGATGGGACATATGCGGCAGGGTGCATAAAAGAGGCAAACCTTGCCTGTACGTTAAATTGCAAATTAAGATTCGTTTTCTTCCAGATGTGTGTTAAAGCAAACGTGTGGTTTAACATATTTCAGGCAGAAACGTTTTTTCATTCATTTATGCGTATGGGTGCATGTGTGCAATTTGGTGAATGTGTTTTGGGGTACCCAAAGTGAATGGCTAAGTTGGGAGTGGATACCAGAGTGAGTGCAGGTGTGAGGGAAGTAATGGATATGAGTGAAGGATGGATGGACTGAGCGAGCTGACACGAGACCGCGTTGGAGCATATTTACGTATGATTAAAGATAACTGGAAGGAGGGGGTCTGAATACGGGGACGTCGATTTGTAGGCGATGGCTCTGGTAAATGTATGCGATATGGATATTTGCGATTAAAACACTGTTTTTTGGCAACACTTTGACATAAATACAGAAAACGGCTGGCAGTCAGTATGCATTCGTATTATATCCTTTTTACACAAAAACGTATAACTCTCTTTTGTTCATGTCAGTACAGTGGTCATTGTTGTATACAAACACCCCTTTAAGACTACAATGTAGCAAGGGCTACGGAAGGGGCCACATGTGAGGAGAGTTCTTACTCAGACCCAGACCACACATGTCAGGCAGCCTTGCTGGAAAATGGAAGTCACTGGCAGACAGATGGAGAGGGACATGAGGCCTGGATCAAAGTTTCCTTCCCTAGGGCCACTGTTGCTAGACTAGGTATCCTATCTGGATGTTGCACCATGACCAAAATCAAAACACTCGCAGTTGATATGGATTCTACCGGAGATGGTCATATTGAGGTATAGTACTTACCACGAATAATTAAATAGAACTTCTAAGTTGTTATTTACCGATTCTAACCCCATCGACTTCCTTTTATTTAAACTAATTGCTGCATTTAACTTTTTGTTTTTACGAAACTGTATTTTTTAACTCTAACATTTCTCTAAGCTTTAGTTTGATCAAGTCGGTTGTCTCACATATGTCCAATGTGATACTCTAAGTCACATGTTACAGCTGTAAAGATGTAAAATGCAGCCTTGATATTTACTCTCAAAGCCAGGGACAATTAAATACTGAAGCACGTCATATATGAACGTCACATTTTACAAGAAGCTTCCTCTCCAGTAGTATCTCGTCTAATTTTTCGTTTTACCCAAACTTTCCAATTTTTTAACCTTATGAATTTTCTAATATTTATTTAACAACAACAGCAAATGGGGCAAACGATTCCAACGACTCCTTCAAAACCGTCAAGCGAATGCAATTACCATAATTATCACAAGAACATATGCTGCACCTGCACTGCTATGGGTATAAAAATAAATGTACTTCTTTTCTGAAAAAAAAAATCATGCAAATGAAGTCACCAAAATTGGAAAACGTGCCTTTTCGACATTTTAAATTTCAAACTTCCAAATTACACTTTAAAGGTGTAAAATTTCATAAAATAAGCTTGAACCTGTCTGTTGACTGGAATGTGGTCAAACCGGCGGTCAGTGGTCTTGGATGTCTTTTTTGCTCTGTCGGAAAGGGCTATTGGAATACTGAAATGGGTTATCATCCGTCCATCGTCCGTGCTTTGTAGTTTAGTCCTAACGATATCGTTAGTACAATAAGCCTTTGTCCAGATGTAACTTAGGGGAGCAGGACCATGTACTGTTCGTAAGTCCTTAAAAGTCCAAAGTTCCATCCAGTTAACTGCCAACAGTCATTTGGCTATGAAAATATTATGGGTGCATTGTAATTATCCTGAGCTCAGAAACCACCATAGTACAAAGTGGATGGAACTCTGCTGTATACCTCTGTTGCATTAAACATAAACATTTCATTTCTGCTGAGTGGCATTTGCGTTGAGGAAAAAGGCTTTGTTCAAGGTAACCATGACCTGTGAGCCTGGTTGTGGTGAAATGGAGCAATTCGTGCTACCTGCCTCTACCGTCACCTCGATCACTCTTCAAGTAGAGGAAATGTGCCAGCCTGGAGAGGCGGGTTTGGATGGGCTTGAAGTCATTGGCCGATTTCTTGAAACAGGTAAATAAAAAAAGAAACACAATGATACCATTCATCTTATAAAAATAGACATACATGTAACTTATGTCATTAAATTGACACCAACAAGCGATGTTTGAGAGAACAATCATATAGATTTTCGGTGACATGCTAATAGTGAAATCAATATCTTAAACCACTTGGCACGAAACGGTAGCCGACAAAAAGTTGAAAACTCTCAAAAAACGATAAGAATCTGCGCGTACTCAAAATGTGTTTATATGAAGTCTTCATTTGACTGGCGGAAGGCTGCATGATGACCAAGAGCTTCCGCGCCAGCCCCCCCACCCCCACCCCCTCCCAAATTGAAGCGTTCGTGACAGGAAGCACAAACGGCACAACGTAACTTTCTGTAACTACCTTATAATCGATAATGGTTGACGTTATTGAAAAATAATTCAATATTTTTGCCTGTCCCCAGAACCCTGCCCGGCTGATTTTGTGTCCGCGCCACACTTAAAAAGCTGCTACCATGTATCTGCAACTAATATGTCACATGGTGATGCCAGACAAGCTTGCCAGAACATGCACCCGAAGGCAAGGCTTGCATCTATAGAAACGAGGACTGAGCATGACTTTCTCAGGTATTGCTTGGAGCAGCTATACATTCAGCACGGTATGTTTTAGTTCTGTTTGACTCTCTCAGGCAAAGGACAGAATACTTCCATGTGGAATACTGCTGTTAGTTTTCTTGAAAATGTCTCATATAGCGGTGTTGTGTTATAAACTTGGCTCAGATGTTTTATACAAGGGCTGATGTTTTATATTTTCTTTTAGTAACAGTTTGAATATTAGGTATGCTGTCTCCTTTTATTGTATGTCCCATCATGTTGTGATTCTATTGTGTGGTGTAATCGTCCGTGTGACCTTCTCTGAATAAAACAATGTAAGTCAAGTTCAGTGATACCTGTGCGACAAATCAAATTTGTAATGGTTTTACATGGCAAAGGAGGTCCTTGTTATAAGGGAGCAAAAATATGGAATCTTCTACTTCACATCATTTTATATAATAAATTGTGACACTCACTAAAAGATTTTAAAATACATCTTTTAGAATAATGTCGGCTTTGTAATGCACTACCAGAACAATTGAAGTCTGGAAGGCTACACATTCTATAAAATCTTATTACCTGTGGTTTGATGTCAGAAAAGGTATGTTCAGGCTGAGGTGGTTGTTTGTCTAGTAGCTAATGGGTGTCAGTCGGATTCTTTCGAATGGGCCATAATGACTGCTTTTGAAACACATTTATCTAAAAACTCAATTTGTTCATTTTGATCGTTGCTTCAAGTTGGATAGGGGAGTGGTGAGGTGATCTTTCATGCTTTCAAGCGAAGCATTAAATTTCTCAATCCCAAGTGTCTAAATCATTTAAAAATATCGTTCAAAAATCTATTATACACAAAATATTACAGCTTCATAATTATGTCTTGATGTATAGATAGAACAATCCATCCGCTTTTTGCATATAATTTCTCAGATACCATGGCGTGTGACATATACCGGACGGGTGGACGACGATTGGAAAATAATTCCCCGGATTTTCACTGGGAGCATTCCGGTGAAAGTATTAGGTTTATACCCTGGTACACACCTCCACCAGACGATGCCCGGACATCAGTCATGATGCACAGACATGAGAGTGACGACGAGAGAAGCTGGGGTTTAGATGTGGAATATCTCACTCCTGACCATTGCTATGTGTGTGAGATTGACTTGCTTGGTGAATAAAATACAGTGGAATGACTTGTGCTTTCGGACAATAACGGTATAAAACTTCTTGAGAAGCTTCTTAAGAAATTATTCCACTGGTTACGTTATCCAAGGTACGGGGATCCTGACTACGTTTCTAGGTACTCCTTTCGCGGCATGCAATGTGGATTGTGCATGCTTTTTATATTTTTTTATGTTTGGGATAGCATTTTTTATGTTTGGGATAGCATCTGGCACTAGATTCACCACAAATGACATTGGTTAGACACATATAACGCGTGAGAGAAAAGAGAAGATATTAAGTTTATCAGTTTAAAACAAAAATGTTACGGTGCCTTAATATCACCTCTAGTACTAGCCTCTGGTATTAAACCCAAGAACTAATTGGTAGGTGTCAGAAAACCATTTACCTTCTGATCAGGTAGCTATTTTTGTTTTAGTGAATATGTCATTATTTGTGTACATCTTACTCTTTTTATTCATGGGTCTTCTTCTTGGTCTTGGTAATTTGTTATTTGGGCCACTATTGCTGATGTACAATTTATGAGTGACCCAAATCTCTGCAATCTGTTAGCGGATGAGAAGGCCTTCGTTCACTCTCTAGATGTAACACTAGTATAATAACATGGAATGATTCACATTCCAGTTTAAAATGTGGCAACATCCTAGACAGTTTCAACAAAGGCTACTTTTAATTCTTCTTTTATGGTTTTTACTGCTGTTTTAGCGTCTGTACATTGTATACTGCTTGACACTGGGGAAGAATAGAATGTTATTGTAAGCAGGTCACCCAGGATAAATATGTTGTAATAAATAAGTAAATAGATTATTGCTCTCCTTCATGTTGTTAACAGTATAGATGTGATGACAACACAATGTGGATACAACCATTTCTTCAGTCAATTCGTTGTCAAACAGAATGTCCACACCTATTTATACTTTCTTCACAACTGCTGTGACAAATGCAGTCACTTTCTCGTGACTTCGTTTGCGCAGTGGATGTGATTTGTAGCCTTGTTCATATGACTCAGATTTACTTCGCATGGTGCATGCATCCATAAACAATGCACAAATAAAACAGAGAATACACAGTATAAGTAGAACAATTAAATCTTTCTAAAAATAAATAATTCCAGTTGGTGGAATGTCCTAAAAGTTCTCCCATTCACATGTAACGGTAAAAAGATTCTAAAATGGCCATAACAACAATATGCTTATTATAATATTAATATGAACTTGTATATGGGAAGATCAGAAATACCATTACAGTAAACTCGAGTGACTCAGAACCGCTCTTCCCCAATTCACCCATACCTTAAGATCGTAAACCCCGGAATCGAGCAGACTTACAAAAGGGTATATACTGTATGAACTTAGTAGAGAGTCATGGAAGGAGAAATATACACCATTTTGCCTCGGGTTATCTGGAAAGCTCAAGCGTGGGTGGACATGTACTTTGACGTCCATCTCGCACTTACAGTGGTAAACGTATCTGTAAACATGAGTGGTCCCACTTTTCCCCACTACCCCATGCCAATCCAGCTGCCAATCCAGACATGGAAACTGTAGCAGAATATCAAAGCGTGTCACTATTAAATATGTCTTTTAGAACAGAGTTATCAGAATACACGCCCGTTAATATGCATGGCATGTTTACCAGGTCTAGATGGTGAAATGAAGGAATTCATGCCAGCCAGCTCTATCACTCTACATTTTGTGCATGTCGAAGAATAGTGGTAGCTTTTGGAAGGACGCAGTGCAGTAAATCGCACTAATTTTGCATACCATCTCTATATTATACAACAAAATAATCTCCCAAAAGATAATCCAATTACACTACATTACAGCGTGTCACCAGATATCCATATGCCTGACATATCATACATTTTTACAACATACATCAATATTGATTGACGCTAATTACCAAATCACACATACCTCTCCCACGTGCGTGTTAAGTGCTAAGGATTTACAACGGCATCGATACTTGAGTAACATGCTTATCGCATATGTCTCTCTTAATCTTCCCTGAGTGCATAGCATGGGTGTGTGCTTTTGTGTTGTTTCGACTTAATTACGAGTCAAATTGGGACATGAACATGATGAAGAAAGGTTTTATTAACGATATATCTAGGTTGACTAAAGAGGGGACGTTAGATAATAAAGACAGATGACCAATGCTCTACAAAAGTACACGTGTCTGTCATTATCACTTTTAATGCAATCCATCATGAAGCTGGCTGTGTTTGTTTGTTGCCTGGCATTAGTGGTCTCTAGTAGTCTAGGAGGTGAATAATGTGTCCATATGCATAATTCAGTGTTATACGGAAAAGAGAATCAAATTGGAATTATTCAATGAAATTCTCCAAAACACAGATTATCCTGTCGGGATCTTAATACGATTTATCCTCCATTAGTCAAGTTGATACATGCATGTATTTATTTCTTTCATTTACATAACACGTGATATTTATATAATATGACTAAACATTGAGCAGTTATAGAAGACCGATATGGTTTGCAAACCTTAAGGTCGGCTTCCAAACTTAATAAATAATTAACCATAACAAATTGTAACTGAAAGAAGAACTCCAGCCAGAGGCGACCTGGAATAACATGCAAAGAAATTTAAGGTCATATCACCACCTCCAAGTTGGATTCGCCGGTGCATTCAAACATCTTCGGGTGTAGTTCTGTTAAGTTTATTTCGACCAGTCTTGTTTGGGCTGAACGATTTACGCTCCACAGTTTTTGCATGGTGCCAAGCCACCGAATCAATTTCACAGTTTAGCAGAACGGAATCAATCCACCTATAATACTGACTCCGAACCGGCCAGTCGGTTGCCTATAATACTACCGCCAAGCACCAAGCTGAGAAGCCTCCCGCACCCCCAGCGGACGCTCTAATCGTTAGGCTATGGAGGCGGTCCCAGTATAGCCACAGGAAAGCAACATATAGTGATAACGACATTACATCAATCAAAATGTGATATTATATTTGTCCATCGTAATTCAATATTTCAGCGTTCAAAAATATATGGTGTCTTACCTTGACTTCAAAAATACGAAACAAAAGTGAAAAAAGTCCATAGACTCTGATAGATAAGGTAACTGAAACAATACTTAAATGTTATATCAGGTCTAGCTTGAAGATAATACATGAATGCCTACTTTGTGGCCAGTGCACAATTGAACCGAATGTCTCCAAAATCACCATGAAAGATATGTACATGTAGTCCGACGCACTCACTTCATGTTCTTGTGTTACTTTGTCTCAAATGTCAATCCATTTCACTATATATCCAGGCTGATCTAGTCTGTATTGAAACGAGTCTACAGGTACAGTACATATGCTTCTAAGGTATATATGCTTCTTATATGTTCTACTATAACCTGTGTATAACTGAGTTCCAACTTTCTGTCTGTTCTATGATGACCGAGTTTCACAGAATTGTAATGTAAGCTTTTGCAATTGATTACAATGTGTCAAATTAAAAATTTCAATAACTTTGGTCTGAATCAAAACTTCAAAAAGCCACACCAAATATCCATTGGGACCACCAGATACCTTTAAAAAGTGTTATTTCAAAACTACACAAGTATAGAAGAAGTAACATCTATGAAAGGTTTGCGCCCGTAGGGTTCTACATTAATGAAGACGAAAAGGACAAATAGAAAAAATGTCTAGAAATTTGGTAGATACTATTACCTTTCCCAATAATTAACATTATTTGTTTTATGGTTTTTGAAATTGCGTGTTTTATGGATGCTGAACGACAGAGTACTGACATTTATGACGTGACATTAGCTGGGTTGACTGCAGCCAAGCAGAGCAAGAAAATGTTTCTGCCGTATACGGTTACTGTAATACCTTTTTAATATCCATCTAAATACTTTTCGGAATCAACATTTAAGACATATGGCTATGCTTTGGATCATGTGTGCTGGTCTGTATATTGTCAGTTTATTTTTAATTTCCTTGTTTTTACATATATCCATGCATGCCCGGTACTTTACTTTAAAGCTACATCAGAAACATATCCTGCATAATCAACTAACGATCCTTTCTGTCCAGGCAGGCGCCTCAATGTCGCCTTAGACAAAAATGGCGGTACATGTACAGCCAGTGATGAGCATACACCGTGTACACTGGCTATTGACGGGCGTGACCATCCAGATGATAGTGCTTGGATGACCGAGAGGGAAGAGAGTGGTCAGTGGATCCAGATTGACTTTGCCATTTCTGGAATGGTGGAGACTGTGGACATTCTCCAGCACTGCAGTTATATTGACAAGACAAAGTCAATCACAATGGAGTTCAGTGATGGGAGTTCTAGAAAGGTAGTATTACAATGTATTGACCTGCTTCAGCAAGTTTCATTTTGTTTCATTTATCATTATCAGAGCCTGGAATTGTTCACGAGATAAAACATGGTTTCATTGCAGCGTATCAATTCAACATAGGGATGTCAGTTATATTCAGTAGCGTAATGCCAGTATTATTATGTAATAGCGATATTATATTACCAGCAATAAATGTGACACGATACGGAAATACAGCTTGGAAATTTAACACGACTTAAGAAAAGACATACAAAAGTGTTCGAATCCTCTGTGTTGGCTATAAGCTAGACTGTGCACAATCAGTCCAAGGCAAAAAAAATACTTGCACACCAGTATCACAGTGGACTACATTCTCGCATTGGTATCTTTTTATACGGAAAATATATTTATATTTAGATTCATAAGTTTAACAGGTTTTTAAATTATTGTAACCGCCAGTGCCAAATGTGTTCCAATATATTTAAGTTTGTTATATCTGTTGGCGAAAAGAATTGAGGTACCAAATTGTGTTGCATCGTCCGGTTGTGTAATTGCAGGTATGACATGCTCCCTTAGAGCTAGTAGATGTATACTATCCCAGGGTTCAGACTGAGTGTTTACGTTAGAATAAGCACAAAATAATAATGATCTCAACAACTATGATAACAGGCTTGTTATATTCATTTCATTTACAGCTGGAAATGAGTTGTGCAGAGAGCGGTAATTGTGATGATGTTAGATATGAAACCTTCTCTGTTAGAATTGTAACCACATCGGTGAAAATCACCCTTGATGAAAAATGTGTTGAAGGTGGCGTTGGAGGTTTCAGAGAAATAAGAGCACTTTCCATGCCTCACGATGGTAAGGTGTGACTCAGTTAATACAGAGGGAAGGCCTGCCTGTACATAGAGTTGCAACTTTTGAATTTCTCATGAACGAATGGTGAAGCGAGAGTGTGTTGTTATTATGTCATGTCAGATAGAAAACATTTTAGGATGGAATTTATTAAACGTTCTCACCGAAGAAAGGTCTTCGCAGTCGTTCGTAGCTTTCGATCCATAACGCCGGGCCTTCTCCAGCGAACTGAAGCTTCCGTGTCGTCTCGTGACTCCCTGTTATCAAAGAAATCACTAGTGTCACGTGACGACAGATGGCGGGAGGGTATGCCGGCCTCTATCCCGGTTCAGTGATGGGCGATCCGTCGCGATGCAGATTGCCTCAGCCACGCCACGTCGAAACCAGTCTCTTTCATGGCACCTCACCGCCACATCTTCCCGGTTGAACCTATGGATCTCATCAGTCATGTTTTCACTCCCCGGGAAGTCAGTGTTCCTTGAGCCATTTCGCCAGGGGATCTCTCGGTCTCCCGATGTAAGACGCAGGACAGTCGGCACATTTGATGGAGTACACCAAACCTGTCTGTTCTTTTTTTTTTATTTAAACTTTGATTTATTTATCGAGGTTTTCAACAAGCAAACAAATTGCATATTAATGATTACCTCTAACAGTGCTCTCTGTGGCAGTGGAC
>JAAUYG010039504.1_pt1 | contig 10969 bp, 4 predicted proteins | sample 7278091 | NCBI WGS metagenome assembly JAAUYG01 (sample SAMN14350201, study PRJNA611818) | marine sediment metagenome | isolation source: surface marine sediment (0.6m) | place: French Polynesia: Moorea | collected 2018-08
GTCGGACTAGTACAAGACGGGTCCAGTACATACACACCAACAACTTGCAGTCGGTGATATGACCATGAGTGGTTGAAAGCCGACTATAAGCCTGATTCATCCATCCATCCCCCGCTAGTCTTGTAGGTGGACAAATTGAGCAGTTGGAACACTTTTTTATGTAGTTACCATTTGCCCTTGGTTGTGGCATGTTTGTTTACCGTCGGGCAGGGCATAGCAAATCGGATTTCTTGGGTGATCTATTATTTGGATCGGGTACATGTACGTGAACAAGATGGCTATTAGCAATTTATTTCTTGAGTTACTTTGTCTTCAATAACGACAGGTGACAGTAATCAGCTATGTGGCATACTAACTCCGGTACTTTCCTTAGACCCTTTGCTTCTTCCGGATCACATGAAGTTGAGGGAAGAAACGGTAGCAGAGAAATGTTGGGGATAAGGAACTGTCATGTCTAATCCCTTATAGGACAAATTGTATTTGTTAGAAGCATATTTTCCCAGCTCAAAGACACCATCACGAAATCGATATTCTGTTGCCCTGTGGGGATATAGAATTTTGCCGCATGTTGGCATTCGGTCTACATCGAATGCAACGAAATACACCAAAATGCCTGCCAGCTGGGTTCCCGGCGTAAGGATATATAGATCGTAACTTTCTATTCTACATCCGACTGACTGTGAAGCTGCTTATCAAAGAAATAGGCACAACGCGGGCGACTTTCGAAACCGACTCCGAGGATGGCCGTATAACAGGCATATTCATCAATAGCAGTTGGGAAAGGATTGATTGCTTGGAAAAGCTTCGCATGACTGTTCTCCTAAGCACAGATGATTGCTTTCTGTACCTTACATGTAGCTTCCACAGACATTAAAATGCGGAACAGTAAAGTTACAAGGAAGATCAAAAACACAAATGAAAAGATCAAAAGAACATAAATAATTTATTTATTTATTTATTTATTTATTTATTTATTTATTTATTTATTTATTTATTTATTTATTTATTCATTTATCTATTTATTTATTTGTAACCTGCTGAACGTAGGTGATAGCCTTGTATAGGTGCATCTCAGTAGCATGGGACAAATGTGTCGTAAAGAAGTGTATATCGGGCTGAAATATCGTCTTTTAATCCTAAACATTTCATTTCTTTCAGCATATTTTTTCAAATGTTTAATTGATGTTTTCTCTAGACGAAAATATAATGTCATTTTTACAAACTCTGTTTACACAATCGAATAGCATTCGAGATACTTGTCAAAATGTGTCCCCAGTTTAGAGACGGGTACTTTTTTAGAGATTGTCCTTTAAGAGAGGAACCATTGTATTTTGCAATGCGCTGGATGCTTCTTGCGACATGGTGAACCAGTTTTTGACTGAGAACCTGTTTCTCTACCAAAGTTATGAAAGATTTGCCAACTCATTTTTTTATCTCTGTCAATTTTTAAAATCTATTGTCATTGACTCACATGTAGTGCAGGCTTAATTGTAAAAAATTAAATACCCTGAAAACGGGCGACGGTGGTAGAGCAAAATGGAAAACAACAAGAAAGACCGCTGGGACAGCGGAAAACCCCGCCGTCAACAAATTATCGTTTGTGGCATCCAGCTTAAGGTGATAATAAGCAGCAGGCAAATATATGTATACCATACAGATCTGCTACCACTCAAGGTCTGAGTGACCTTGACTTTGACCTTTCAAGGTAACTCAAGGTCAAATTTGATAGTGCCATTGGACTCCCCCATATACGGTTTCTTACTAATGTTTAATAGTAATCTAGGTCCTAACTCGGCTCCCTTGCGAGATATAAGGCTTTGAAATCTGAGTAAACTTGACTTTGACCTTTCAAGGTCACTCAAGGTCAAATATGAAGGTGTCACTGGACTCCCCATATGGCATATATGGTTTCCTATTGATATTTAATAATAACATACTTGTAGGGCCTAACTGAGCTTCTTAAGTTTACGAGATATAAGGCTTCGAAATCTCAGTGACTTTGACTTTGACCTTTCAATGTCACTTAAGGTCAAATGTGAAGATGGCATTGCGCTCCCCATACATGGTTTCATACTGATGTTTCATAGTAACATAGGGCCTAACTGGGCTCCTTTGCGATATGTAAGCCTTAAAAAAATCTGGGTGATCTTGACTTTGACCTTTCGAGGTCACTGAAGCTCAAATGTGATAATGCCATTGGACTCTACATATATGATTTCCTATTCATCTTTAATAGTAACATAGGTCATACCTAAGCTCCTTTATGAGACATAAGCCTTCAAAACCTGGATTCCCGTGACTTTAACCTTTCAAGGTCACTCAAGGTCAAAGGTCATGGTGTCATTGGACTCGAGTTATATCGTTTCCTATTGATGTTCCACAGTAACATAGGGCCTAACTAGGCTCATTTACGAGATATAAGGCTTCACAATCTTGGTGACCTTGAGTTTAACCTTTCAAGGTCATTCAAGGTCAAATTTTAATGTGGCATTGGACTCCCCATATATGACTTCCTATTGATGTCAAACAGTAGCATATGACCTAACATGGCTCTTTTGCGAGATATGAGCCTTAAGTATGAGTGACCTTGACTTTGACCTTTCAAGGGCACTCAAGGTCAAATGTGACAGTGCAATTGGACTCCTCATATATGATTTCCTATTAAAGTCTAATAGCTATGTTGTTAACAGTCAGACACACAGACGCGCAAAGTGATTGCAAGAAACCCTGGCGGGGTGTAAATATGGACAGACATATTGTTACGATATTTAGTAGGCATGAGGGGATCTGATTGTTATCAGTGTTCAATGTCATTCTCAGGTCATTCGATGCACTGATTTGGAAATATACTTATAACATACGATAAGATAAGATAGGATAAGATAAGATAGGAAAAACGTTTACTTAACGTCAGTACTACAATAACAAATAATATTGGCAAAGATGCTATTTACGGACACGACATTGTGAGTATGAAATGGTGATACATGAAGTTACAAGATAAGATAAGATAAAATTTTATTAAACGTCGGTATCACAAAAAAAAAACAGTAAAACTAGCACAAAGTGCTATTTACCGACTCATCAGTGATGAAGTGAAGCGAGAGATACGATCTAATTACAAATAAGGATTTGAAGATGTTTAGCGACATAATGAGCATACATGTACTATTAAAACAATTTGACTAGATCTTTCCATTCGATAATTCATAATATCTTTAGCTCACATAAAATACACGAGTTGCAGATGCACGGTAGTCCTTCCCATAATAAATGTATGTTACATGTGTGTACAAGATGAGACCAATACCAATTGTGGAGCGAATGTGATATTGTGGGTATTTACATTATATAAGTCCGTGCGGTGGCTTGTTTACTATATATGCACTTCACTATGTAAATTGGGAAATAAAATACTACGCTACCTTTATACCACATAAAAGAAAGCTTGGCTGCTACAAGGAGGGTCATTCCATGTCGAAATGATCCTTTTTAAAATGTTTTAGCAGATTACACAATTTAAAATAATGTGCTGCAATATTCCACCGTCGTGCGCCTTCATATCGAGTGCTCGGTAACAGCGGATCTTGAGAGAAAAGACGATGAAATTTTCAACTTTTTGTGGGTAAACTTCTAGTGTATATACAGTAATATTGACTTTACACATTTGCATACACTATTCACATTATATAAGATTAAAATCGAGATTATCCACCCTCTAAACATAAATCTCTGTGGAGTAGAGCTACAAGAGCCTGGGACTTACGCAGAGCTACAAGAGCCTGGGGCTTCTTTTTTGATTAACTAAGTGATCCGTTCAGGTATAAATTACTAGTAACTTACAACTCTAATACTTACAGCATTTTTTAAGAGTGCCTTTTGCACAACGGGAACATGTTTCCTTAACATTAAATAGAAGTGTTTAATAATATCCGAAAGCAGCGAATAACTCGGTTTCGTGAGTTTCGTGTATTTTAAAAATCACACACAGAAAGTAGGCAGTTTTTTATCTATGAGAATTAAATTGTATGGTTGTTCGAAGCGATGAGATATGCAAAGAAATAATAAAAGAAAATATGCCTAAAATAGAATAAAGGCGTGATTCGAATCCACCCACACACTTTCATGGTTTATCTGCCAGTCACCCACTCCAAAACATTTTTTTTTATTTTAGCTTGAATTTATTTTTAAAGGCTTACACATACCGACTGGTACAAGGGCCTCACCTTTTTTGTGCGCATGGTCCCATGTAACGATACAGACTGGTGTCTTGTACTGAAGTCATGATGTGCGAGTAGATGTTCCTTACGTTAATGATGAATACCTTTTTATTCTTTCTTAGGTACATGTACATGTGAAAAAACCAATATTGGTCGAGCGTAAAAGATAACAATCGCTCCCAAGTATAGCGAGGTTCGAACCGTGATAAAAACGAGTATCGTGTCTTCAAACTCGATGTCTAAATTTCTAAAGTTGAATTTAGCCTTGCACTGATAAGATACTCTGCCACAATAATAATTACATTAACAAGACGTGAAAATCAAAACTATGAAGTATTATATAGATCTTGGTGGGAACATTTCCCGAAGATACCCGAAGGAAATTAAAAGGCCAGAAAACGGCGGCACCTCTTGATTGGCCGCCAATAATGAGCATCGTCACCTCTTGACAAGGCAGAATGTGGTAAAAGGCGCAGCATGGACAAGGGAATTTGAAGTCCGAATGAAATAGGCGACTCATCTTTTGAAATTCTCTGGGGCGTGAAATATTCTCTACTGAACGATTTTAGTTGCCACGGAACAGGATAATTGATGCGGTCGCAGCTTTATTCACAGGCCAGTCATTCCTGTCTATTATCGGTCACCGCTACATCGGAATAGCAATAGCTGAAGAAACCGATCCATTGGACACTGTCGTAACCCATATCATCCACACAAAATATAATAAACAAAAAGACAATGGAAAATAAACACAATGAGAATGTTGGCGACTCCCTAAGACAGAGTCAGTCTCTTCTTGGAACAAGTCGGAAGACATATATGTCGGTAAACAACAAAGGCAATTATCGATGACGTCACTAAACTTAACCCCAGGGAACGTCAGTATACAGTACCCCTCGGTTAATAGTTGCATGTACTTGGTAACATACATACTTGAAGCTTGCCGCCACCGGAATGTTATGAAGGCAGTGGTTCCGCATGACTGAAGAGTCTTCCTCGGAAGCTATGTCCCCAGGCGTTTGACACACTGTCATTAGCAATGACTCTATTACAAAATTGTTATCCTAAAGGCAAAACAAGCTGTGCCTTTTGAGAACGTGTATCGCTACAATGTACGAGGTTGCAGAAAATACGAGTGTTCTTCAGAGCAGAACCTTCTCTGGGAGCTTGGCCATGTATAAAATATAAGCACACTGTTTAAAATAATATATAAATAATATATTTGTAAGAGTGACATTAATAATAGTGGTTGTTTCAGAATAAAAACTTTAATAGAACCACTGTCAACTTAAAATAAATTCGGTTATCACTATGGCTATGGTGGATGTAGTTGCTTCTGGGTCTCTATTTGCATCACAGACAGTGGTAAAATATACCTACAAATGTAAAGTATTTCATTCAAAATGTATTATTATGCTAAAATCTGATATTATACGCTATTGTTATACATACGATATATTCATAGTCATTGTGCTTGGGGTATATTTTTATATACCCCAATATATTCATAGTCATTGTGCTTGGGGTCTGACGTGTGTCTCTGGGATCGTTTGTGCTCTCCCGCGTACGATTGCAACTACTATGATTCCATGTCACAAACAAAAAATATGTGTGATTCATGAGACAACAAAATTGATTCCATGAGATTCCATGAGACAAAAAATTGACATATAGATATGATTAATTAATTGTTGCCTTTGCACAGCTTTTGATTATTAATTATTTTGCTTACAGTATAATTTTCGCAAGTTTCCCCTGTCATTGTGCATACAACATTGCCGAAATTATGAATATCGCATAGGGCGTCTGACGTTTGAACCGTCTTTGCGTTTTGCTTAGATTCATCTTCCTATCTGTTTGGAGGAAGGTGGGAGTAGGTGACAAAATACCTTGCAGGTTGTTTGAGCCAGCATTGACTAGCATTTGCCCGCAAATGTTCGCCTGGGAAACGCACCAAGTTCGGCACCAATGCATTTTAGCCTACTTGTGGATGTCCAAATAGCGTAATTATCCTACAGTCGACGATAATTGTTATTTCTTAAAGGGTGGCAGCGATATGTTGGATTAACAAGGCAAAAAGGCAATTCTGCAGGGATGCATATTTTGTTGATTGGCGACATCCGGAACTTATTATTTCGTGTCCTAACCACCCACCTTCCTCCACCCCCACTGCCCCCAGCTACAACTGTCGCACGTCACCAAGTGTGACCGTGACATGCCAGGTGACATGCTCTGCTTGGTTACAGCCACTGATGTGTGGGTGGGTGGCGTGGTATTGGGGCGGGGGGCGGTGAGTTATCAATATGTATAAAATATACAAACAAAGACAGTTTAGCGTGTAGTGATTTTTGAAGGACTATAAATACAACGGAACAGTTGCCCATTGCAAACAATAATTCTCCAGCACAGCATCAACTGATTGTCGTTCCTCGCGGCACAGATTTTATATTCTTAAAAAAAAAAAGCATTGATTTAATTAGTGTGTGCCTGCTGGATATACCAATAACCTCTGTTTCAAGGCAATTTGATTCAATCAGAGAGTACTCTGAAGACATATATTACGGTGGTGAGGACTTCTCTGCCTTTTAAGGCAACATGAAGATGTGTCGGATCACAACTGCTGTGGTTTTGCTTTCAATTGTTTCTGGTAGGTATGATTTATTATAAATGCATCACACTTGGTCGGTTTAACTTTGTCGGTTTGCTCCGTGTAGTTTAAGCGCAGTCACATACCTACAAAATACCATGTGTTCCTAAATTTAAAATGGCCATAAATTCTATTCAAAATATAAGAAAAATTAGGTGAAGTTGCTTCCAGATTAAAAAAAGTCTCCTTGTCTCATATTTGTTCTATTTTAGTGATAAAATTATAACAAGTCCTCACAGTCGATACTAATTTACCGAGCTTATAAGAAACGATTACAAAAGTAAAAAATTGATTTATCGAGACACGTAAGGCTAAACCTTTGTATAGACGGTTCGAAAAAAGAGCGTAAATACATGTGTACACTTTTATTCAAATTCTATCCATGTCTCTGATTTCCAGTCGGTTCCTGTCTCTCGTGTTATGAATGTATAGAGGGGGAGTGGACCCCATTCTGCAATGTTTCCGCTAACACACAGGTCTGCCGGCATCAAGAGGTAATGATGATGATGATGATGATGATGATGATGATGATAAAAAGAAGAAGAAGAAGAAGAAGAAGAAGAAGAAGAAGAAGTAGAAGGGAAATAGTTGCTATTTTATATAGAAACTATTTTCCTTCTACTTCTTCTTCTTCTTCTTCTTCTTATCATTATTATTTTTTTTTTATTATTAGAGGAATTACAAATAATGCAATAAAACAAAAAGAAAATGTAGAGGGTATGGAAGAACCAAAATTAGAGCACAGATATGTACAGTATGATTATGCAAATTTAAATGAATGGAAGGTTGTGTGAAAAGAGACAAATTGGTTTGAAATCCCTTTCGCTTGAGGTTTAAATTGGTGTGTATCAAATTGTTATACCTCTTCTTTTGTTTCAGGAAGTCTGCTTTACACAAATTCGACCTGACTCACAAGATCCCACCAAGTTGACCTCCTGGAAAGGTTGCAAGCCGGCACAGGTGGGCTGTGGCCTTCGGGCAATTGTCTATTAGTTTGGGCTGTGTAAAAATATTTATCTCCGACAGATTCATGAGATCATATTAACATTTTGGCTTTGTCCTAATTAAAATATTTCTATCAATCGAATGTATTACACTATGCACGGAAACTGGTTGGACCTTGCTATCGATCCGATTGATGTTATATCCTTGATTTCGCTGTTTATTTCAAACTTTTTGTTTGTTTTTTTTTTTGTTTTTTTTTTTTAGTTTTTTAGCCAGTTTCTTAGTTTATTATTCACTGAGCCGCCCGTTCGTCACTCTCGAATTTTTCTTTTCACCAAAAGTATAAGATAATTCCATGTCAAATTAAACCAAGGATTTCCATCTGCATCTGGGCCCACACTAACATGGACCATGTATCATAAGCTTCTATCCCCTACCCCTCATTCGCAGAAGGGCTAAATTTACATTCGCATGGTGCGTCACAGAAACTTGAAAAAGAAGATAAAAACACCATCACTGGTTCACACTATGCCTTTATTTTTTTTTCGGCAGGAGTGTGAGCGGCTGTTGGAAGAGAACGCCCCTCAGTGTCTGACTGGTCAGATCGAGGCTACCTGCTCCTGGTGCTGCCAGGGGGATCACTGTAATTACGACCGTCACCGCTACCACTGTAAGTTGTAACCTTATCCCCACCTCCCCTCCAACCGCCCCGCGTCTCGGTTCGATCGTCTGCTTTTTCTGTCGTCTGCTTACGTTGTCGTCTTCGATGAATGCCTCGAGGCGACATGAAGCTAACGCCTGTCGGTCAAACCGAGCCGCCATGGCGCTTGTCACCATAGATCACGAGCCAGAGGACCGTGTCAAGGAGTAGATAATGACATGATGACAAGAAGATAACTATATGGAGATGCCAAATTATCATATACCGGTACATATACATTTAGAATAACACTACCGCAACGGCTCAGAAAAAGTGAGTCATTTGTGATTTCGTGGTATTACAGTGAAACATGACGTCATTCTGTTCGGCTTTTCAGACATATAGCGTCTAAGATATAGGGTAAACCTGGCAGCCAAGTTAATGAAAACTATCTCCAGACGAGTCCAGAGCACACAAAATGGTGCCCTGCAACGCGCAAATTTATAACCAATGCAGCTCAAGTATAGCATCGATGACAACTTTATGCAAAGAACACCCCTAGCCATCGAAAGCATAAGGAGGGTTATTCTATCTGTTCAATAAGCTACAAATTTACATAAAGGTATCATGTGTGATTCTTTTAACGCTTCAACATTCAATGCTACTATCATCTTCACCCCAGCTTCAGCCGAGGCTAGTGATTATAAAAGCCAACGCATCAGAGTGTTTTAAATACGAGACATATCCCAAACAGCCCCAACAGAAACAAACTATAGAGACATTATTAGCGGATTAACTTAGGACCTTGCTATATCCTTACATTCCACTCACACCTTGGACAGATAAGAATTATATTCCGTTTTATTAAGCACTGTCCCGTCTTTCATACGTTTGGTCTTTAGCAAATTATTCTACCTAGACCTAGAATGTCATACAATCATTTATAACCTTTGAAAACGTCTAGTTTGTCAACAAGGCTATTTTGTCCACATTTTGCATAAAATAAATAATTGTATCATTATTTCGAATGCTGCAGTGATGTATTTTGACACGACATTGAACTCTAATATGACAAACATTTATGTCTGCAGAATGGTGAAGTACGAGTACAAAGGATGAGTTTGATAACGTTACGAGTCTTTACACTCTGTGTTTTATTCAAGCTATAATGCACGACTTTTGATTATAGAGCTGTTAAGGTGTACTGGTGGAGTGGCCATGTTTGATATTACTAGTAAATTAATAAATTCCGTTCATGTAGCACTGTACCTATCTCTGTTAGAAACACATTGGGTAGTTTTAAGCTTTATATTACACGTGAAATGCCTCGCCATCCGTTTTTATATACTACTCACAATTTGCTAAGGATCACTTGCATGATTCTTTGCAAGTTGTGCGAAGGATCATGTAACTGATTCTTGGCAAATTGTGAGTAGTATATTATATAATAAAAAACCCACCCCAACCCCTAATCTATAAAGCAAATCATTCTAATACACGTTGCCATTGCGAGTCACTGATTCATTAAATGCACGGTTAAGCAGCACCAATACCCCGACCCATTTTTATCAAAAGGCAGAAGGGTATATCGAATATTTATTCCAACGAAGCAAAATAATTGAGGCAGGCGTGGCTGCTTGGACAGATGTGCTGCGTTGCTAAGGCTCTTAGCCAGTTGCTGTAAATAAACACGGGTTTAAGTACGCAATCAGCTAACTTTCGACCGGTGACACCCTGCCCGAACAACTCTTCTCAACGCATTTTGTGTGTACTATAAAGTTTAAAGCTACTCGATGTGCTTCTAACATGTAGAGCTAAGCATATAATTAAACGGGTAACTAAGTCGTTTAAAAATTTATTGTGGTGTTGCCTCATGAGTTGAGTGGAGGGACTCGAAGATAAATAGTTCAGTGACTCGTTCAACCAGTGTTAAAGATTGCACATTATACTGTCATGCCCCAAAAGAGGTAGAAACGATTTGAAATACTATATTATTGGACATTTACATTTCTATAACTCCCCTCCCCCCACCGCAGTGGCCACCACCCCTGTCCCCCTACCCGGAGGCTGTGGCAGTCTTGACCTGAATCACTGCCTGGACGACTATAGGCGACATGTGGCGGATTTCCTGATTCACCCCGTTAGCAACATCGGGGATGTGTGCAGGTGGTGAAAGAGTTCGAGGAACAATAATATGTTTAAATAAAAAAGTCTCTTCATAAAAGTTTCAATTTTTTTAACAAATGCAATTAGCAGAGAGGGAAAGAGAGAAAGACTTCTTCGTCGTCAACGTCTTCGTCTTCGTCGTCGTCGTCGTAGTAGTAGTAGTAGTAGTAGTAGTAATAGTAGTAGTAGCAGCAGTAGTATTAGTAGTATTAGTAGTAGTAGTAGTAGTAGTAGTAGTAGTAGTAGTAGTAGTAGTAGTAGTAGTAGTAGTAGTAGTAGTAATAGTAGTTAGTAGTAGTAGTAGTAGTAGTAGTAGTAGTAGTAGTAGTAGTAGTAGTAGTAGTAGTAGTA
>JAAUYG010258404.1_pt1 | contig 10969 bp, 8 predicted proteins | sample 7278091 | NCBI WGS metagenome assembly JAAUYG01 (sample SAMN14350201, study PRJNA611818) | marine sediment metagenome | isolation source: surface marine sediment (0.6m) | place: French Polynesia: Moorea | collected 2018-08
ATCTTCAGATCTTACTACTACTACTACTACTACCACTACCACTACCGCTACCGCTACGGCTACCGCTACCACTACCACTACCACTACCACTACTACTACTACTACTACTACTACTACTACTACTACTACTACTACTACTACTTGATGGTTCCCCGTACTTCTCACTTTGAAAAGTAGAGTTTACATTTGACACTCCTGAACTCCCTGGCCAGGATAGCTAGGGTGACTTGCATGCTTGGTTCTTGTGGCCTGTTGTTTCTGTTTAATCTGTTTAAATTATGTGCAGGAGCTTTTTACACACTGCGTTCGTTAATATCTGATCTCTTGGTCGCAAATTGCAGGTTGTTCCAGCACGCTGGACCTCGTGTTTGTCCTGGACATCTCGGGTAGCGTGGAAGAGGAGTACCGACTGGTGATGAGCTTTGCCAAGAACGTCACCTACGGCCTTGACATGACTGTGGACCGAACTCGCATTGGCGCCGTCACCTACTCTACTGCCGTCAACGGCAGGTTCTACCTGAACTCCTACAATAACAAGGAAGGCGTCATCAACGCCCTCAACTTCTACCATAAGGGGGGCCGCACCAACACGCAGGCGTCATTGGTGGAGATGCGCACGCAGTTGTTCACCAATTTCCGGGGAGACAGACCGGCTGTGCGGAATGTCGCGATGCTTGTCACTGACGGGTATTCGAACATTAACGAAGAAAACACGAGAGATGAAGCCCGGCGGGCGAGACAGGAGGGTATTGAAATGTATGTGGTAGGGGTGGGCGAAAATCCGAATTTCGGTGAACTGAACGAGATAGCCAGTGATCCGGACAGTGAGCATGTGTTCAGGTTACGCAACATGAGGGAGGTGGAAGAGGTCTCCGACGATGTGCTACAGCAACTTTGCCAGTAGACAGGTAAACTTCTGACATAACAACTGACTACTGACATAACAGAAGGCCTTGGTTCAGTCCTAGCAAACCGCTCATACTTTTCATGCAACTCTCCATGTGGTTAACGTTATTTATATTACGGATAGAACAGTGTAAAATTACAAGCACAAGAGCCAAACTCGTTCCAATCCATCGTTCCTTGTGTATAAAGTTATATCTAACTCTCACTGCAACTGAGGTAAATATATCGGACTCTTGTCGTGAACTAAAATGGTGCAATTCATGAGTCAAATATCGCCTGGACATTCTCTAAAATTAAAGATCTGTTTCTTTCTGGTTCCAGAGATTTTATGGAGACCACAGGATGTTTAGTATGTTCTCTGATGGCATCAGAGCATCACGTGTTGATGGCACGCATCGGGTCGCGTGAGAAACTTAATTGTTAAAGTCACTTGAAGACTAGACATGATAACGTTGAACATGTATGCACGTTCTGTACCTAAGCAGCCTCCACATGTATACTATTTCGGATGTTTTTTTAACTTTTGATTAGGTTTGTCATCGTTTTAATTCGGTGTTTAGTGTCAGTGTGTGAAAGGGCCTCGCTCCTTGCCATTTTCTGCCGACATGTTGTCTTTCCCGTCGCAATACATCTTGTCGAGAAGTAGTTGGAAGAAAACAGGCAGTTAGACATACAGCAAAGAATGACACAGAATGTTTTAAATAGACTTTTTCAGGAGATGCATATTTGCTATATGGCACCTGTGATGCTTTCAAATTTTTTGAGCACAGATTAGCAATATTCTATAAACCTTCTATCAATGCGTGTTGTATCGCAAAAAAAATCGGGTATTTGTATTGTTTTTTTTTCTCCTGAGGAACACAATATAAACTTAGGACGTCTACAAAGAATACTACTTGAGTATTGCAACGGAATGTTTTAATATGCTTCGTAGTTTCATTAAGGATTCCACAGAACTCTTTTACGAGATGGTGTTGTGTTGTGCACGGTGAAGCAGTTGCTTGGTCTCATAACGTATAGGTTGTGAGCTGCCACAATAATGGCATACCCTATTGGGCTTGTATGACAGAGTGGAGTTACATGGTGCATTAAATATCCACAATAGATTAGAACCTTGACGCACGCCAACTTTGCGGCTGATATGTGTATTTTTATTCAATGGCTACTTGATATCAGGGTAAGATTGTCATTGGTACTTGCCTCCATTTCTCTTTTAATAACGAAAATATAGCCGAGGCGTGCTAGGTGACTGCGTGAAGCACAAGTAGGTACCAGTAATTGCTTAGATTAAACTTGTCGTTTTCATTAACACGAATCGTCTTTCAGAAATGTTTATATGACCTATAAATATATGTTTGTTTGTGTGTGTGGATGTATAGCTGTGTCTGGCGTTGGATGTTTTTGCAACCAGAATACAATGTATATTTGAGGTGATGTGTAGTGCCCTCTAACAGTATAGTGACATTCTGAGACACTGCAGAATTTCCACCAGCATATCGGAATACCACCAGAGCCATAGACTATTTATGTCTTTCTACCAATGACCAAACGTAGCATTTTTCGATTATTTGCATGCCCTATATTCATTTTATTTATGCATAGATTAATCAAAGTTTTATATATTTATATGTGTGGTATATGTACAGTTAGAGGTAGCTCTCATGTGATTCAATTACGTCGGTATTGCCACCACACGTATTGTCACTGCTGTCTACCACCACGGCAGTAAATGTCAGTACATTTACATCCTGGATTTATGAGAATCTCTTGCGTAAGTTCAGTGTAATACAAGTAGGCGAAAACATTTTTCTGTAGCAGCAGTATACTCTCCTTGGGTGTGAGTTTGACGCGCAGGAATGGCGACAACTATAATCTGACACTGATAATTCTTCCATGCAAGACACCACCACAGAACTCAACACTATATGGTGTATGAGTATTACTGGCCTATAGGAGGCACGAGCCTTTCCTTTTACTGCATTGTAGGATAGCGAGCAGAGGAGGCTAACGAAAGCAGTAGAGACGGTGGCTTTGTGTGCTCTATGGCAATAGAAATTTTCTTTAACCGAAAAAGCCCGGGTTCGAATCCCATCGAATCATCTTACACGAAGGATGAACCCTGACAGGTGTAAATTTGGGCACACGTATCACAGTGTACATGGCGTGTAGCCACAAGTTTGTCGAGTTAGCATTTCAATCTAGGGTGATAAACCCCGGTGGCCAAAGACGTAAGTAAATGGTTTTTGCTTACGGTTTCTCCGAGAACTACACAGCATCCGCAAGCTACTCCCTCGTGTTATGACACATGGGTGAGTAATCTTGTGAGGTCTCATTTGCCCAGAATTTGCATTGAAATGTTTTACTTGATTTCATGTGTTAGATAATGGTTTAAATTAAAAAATTTTAACACCTAGATTTTTTTTATTGGTGCGTCATTTATCCTAGTGTTTAATTGCAAATTGTTTAATAATTGCAAACTGTTCTTGATTTCCGAAGTAATGTTGAACACGTTTGTGTTGAATGGATCCTTACTTTACCGTAAGGGAATACAATACTACCAATGGACGTAATGTAATACTAGCTTTTGCTTGGCCAACGAATATATTTTTATTGTTCAGTGGCATGTGCTTTCACATGTCCTGTTTTGAAATTTTTGTGGTACGGATATCGGGGTTTGGAGTTTGGTGGCTGAATGTTATATTTTATAAAATGTGGTCTATTTATGTATCAGGTGTCATGATCCACATATATAATATATATTGCAGTTGTTTGATTTATATGTACAGCGCATGCGCACCACGTGCCCTGTGTGGCATTTTGTAGGTTTGTACTTTCCCATTATATATTAATGTGTTAATGTATTCACATCAGAGAATGAACGTGGAAAATGGCAATGCCTTTTAATAAAACTGTTTCAAAATCAATTATGGGAATTTGTCGTTAATTGGAATCTAGCTCAAGGTATATATTATCTGATCAACGGCGGCTCATATTAAATGGAAAGCTTAAAGAATAGAATAGAATAAAACTTTTTAAAAGTCGGTACAAAGTTAACAACGATACATTAGTGGCCAGCACTATTACCCGACAGTAAAACATTAAGTGACAGATGAGATGAGATGAGATCAGATAAGACCAGTTTCCAATGACTTCATGCAGATACCGTTACATCCTTTTTTAAATAACTAAAATACAAAAAAGAAAGACCAATTACATCTGCATCCGCATCCTACACTCCTATAAAACTTTTTAAATCGCTTAGCGTCGATGCATCGTTTAAACTGTTACCAAGGGAATTAAAAAACTTAGCACCCTAGTGTCGTAGTATGTAGTTCTCTACACTATATCCTTTTGTAAAAAAAAGTAATTTTGTTCAATTGTTTCCAATTATGTTTGTTTAGCTCCTAATTGTTTTTGTTAATTACAACAGTGAATGAAGCATTTCAACCACCACTTTAACTGCGGCTTACAATTTTGTTCGCCGTTATACACAACAAAAATGGAAACTAAGCAAAAACAATTGGAAGTAAACAAAAATGACCGAAAAAGCTTTTTTTAAGAAAAAAGTGCTCGAAAGTGCCAGTGTTCTTTGAATGGTTGCTACCACAGAAATGCCACACCAATTGACAGTAATTAAATAACATAAAATAAAAGCTCTTGCCATGCTGAACTTGCTTAGAGTATCAAGAATTCTCGAAATCGTGCCAGTACATTTACTCCCTTGTGGGCCTTACAGGAAACCTGTTCTTTCCTGTTCTTTGTAGCGTAGCTTACTGTCAACTTACTTTGCAACGGACCTTGATTGTATAGTAATATCGTTTATCTTTATTTTTCCTGTTTGTAATGAGCTACCAGAGGTATTAACTTGGAATTTATTTGGGTTGGCCTGCATAAAGTCACAATTAAACCATTCGATCATTACTTCTGGGGATGTTGTAATGACAAATACACTTATGTTCCTTATCCTTTCCAACAGCACAGATTGTATTATTGTTTGCATAATTGTAGACGTCAGACTCTGATGACTTTTCTAACAAACAAATTAAATCAGTTTGTACAAATAGGTTGAATAGATATGACCCAAACACCGTTCCTTGGGAGCACCCTTTTCTGTTAGCGGCCGTTCATTTGTGTACATGTAATTCCTAATCTTTAACCTCTACTTTCTGTTGGTAAAATAACTCATATGGGGTCTACATGAACCCATTCTGGCTTATCAGACCCATATGCGAGCAAGCACGCATAACTCTGGCTTCACTGGTCGTAACATACGTTTACAGATCATCACCTTCGTTATATGGTAAAGCAACGGAGTACTTCTCAAAAGTATAACCACCCTTTAGCATCTTTTATAGCACATTGTGTAAAATGTTCTGAGAAGTGCCCGAATTTTACTCAATGAAAGTAGGTGAGTAATTAGGACTAGATGACCAAATGGTTGAAAGTATAACCACTTTGCCACACAGTGACGACAGGGTGAAACAGTGGTATGATTGGTTTGGTGTGGTTGACCGGAACTGCTTTTGATTGGCTGAAACCATTTACCAAAACGAGACCAAAACGACTTTGGCCACCACTGCAAGCACAGCTACTTCCAATTTGAGTAGTATCTGTGCATATAGGATAATGCATGAACTTGGGCCTAATCCATACGCCCTGAATTTGCAAATTTTAAGTTGGTATGAAAGACAATCAAAAGCCTTAGAAAAGTTTTTTAAAAATACTGTATAATTGATGGGAGTCAATAACGATTTCTACCTTTCCACCAAGTTACGTAGGACATTTTGACAGCTGTGCCAGACAGATGTTTGGATGACACGCTTCGAAAATACGTTAATCTGAACTAGCACAATGCTTTCAAATAACTTCGATTAACACAGGCTACTAACAGGTATGTAATTCCTTTTTATCTAACGCATCGTCCCTTTTATACACAGGCACCACTTCAGCATATATTATAGCCTCTGGGTACTATAGGTATAAAGTATACAACTATATTGTCTAGGCCCGCCTTTAGGGGTTGCACAATATGCATTTACATGAATATATAACAGAGTATGGTGGCTTATTTCGGTCACGATAAAATATCTTTTTGTAAAAAAAAAAAAAAAGACTAAAGGTATTTTTGTTCAATTCTTTCCAATATATTTGTTTAACTCTTAATTGTTTTTGTTAATTACAACAGTGAATGAAACATTTTAACCACCACTTTAACCGCCGCTTACAATTTTATTCGTCATTATACGCAACAAAAATGGAAACTAAGCAAAAACAATTGGAAGTAAACAAAATAACCGAAAAAGCTTTTTTTTTTTTGATGAAAGGAAACTTTTATATATTCTCCGAAATAAGATACCATGCCTGCGTCTTTAGTATCTTTACATGATTATCTGAATTACTTTGAATACTAATTTGAATATTAGAAGCAACATTTGAAGCAATGTCACATAATGCAATTTTGGGCGATATTGAGCTTTTGAATAGAAATTCCCCGTGAAGGTTTAATCTAGATGCGACTTAGTGAATAACTGTTAATCTGATTTAGGAATTCATTCAGTGTCAAAGAAAAATATGCATATTCTTCCATGTTATTATGAGTGTCCATCACATGTAAACATCTGTTTCTTTATCAAATATAAGCAGTCAAAATCCAAATTTTATGAATGCGTCTGATCTTTTAAGGTCATTCATTTATTGACACATATTATTAATCACTGTATACTGATTCCTGAATGAACAGCGAAGGGGATTGCAGTAGGAGTATTTAGTTCTACTGAATGAAATAAGCGTATTTAAATGTACGAAATAAATGCATATATATTTCGACCAAACACACGGGATACAGTATACGTAATCCTGCACATTAACATATGTTTAGTACACTGTGCTGACCCAGACTCGTTTCCGTGAATTAAAAGATTGCAACTGGACAGAAATATCGTCAAACTAAGTAATGTAATAAGTGATACCTATCCACCCAGAATGGACCAGAGGGCTATATATCTGAATCTGAATCGATATAAAAAGCGTATTTCTTAAAAGATGTGTATGTATGCAGGCTTATTTAAGACACCCAAGCATAGTCAAGGTAACAATTATAACGCAATATTGGCATCTGAAACTCGTTCATGAATTTCCCAGTGTTTTTTGGCACTCCAGTGAATTAAAGTAGTGTATGCGTAGTAGTGACAATCCTGTTATAGCAACAGCACCAGTAACAGCAGCAGCAGCAGCAGCAGCAGCGGCGGCAGCAGCAGCAGCAGCAGTAGTAAAGAACGACCTTAAAATTATGTGAAACCCTTGAAAGATCCCTTCGGACTTTCATCCTTAGTCATTTTAATTGTTCGTGTCTTCAATGAAATTTTGTGGTTGAGAGCCTTTAAAAAGCTTAGAGAAAAGGTTCAAGTTGTCTGAGCGCTTTACGCTAGGTTTTCAATGACTTCCATGCCTGACTCTTGTGTTAAACATACCTGTGCAAAGAGGAGCCCCAGTGAAACGCAACGATGAAAGAATGGGATGTAATATCATGACTATTTATTTCATTCTAGATCTTAAGTGACACATGAGCAGACTGCGTACCAGACACATATACATGTCAACAGGGCACTCCATTGTTAACAGTCAAAACACACGCTTAACCACTATAACAATGACAGTTGTCTAACCTCCTATACCTCTTCCCAGATCTCAAATTAAAGATTCTCAAGCCAATTTCCTGGGACTACCTTCCCCAGATTTGTTTTCTGGTTTTTGCAATTCTGTTTCATGTTTTTCTTTTCCAATGTCCGTACTCTTCCTGATTCTAGTAACTTTAGTCTGAGTGCCTTCTTCAACGACGGTCGCCCTCCTGAGTCGTCATGCGGTCAGCTGGTGTATTTTAACCTGGCTTCTATACTGGATAGTGGAATCTAATGGCTCTGTCCACAAACCTCACCAACACAGCAGTGACTACTACTACTACTACTACTACTACTACTACTACTACTACTACTACTACTACTACTACTACTACTACTATTGATACAACATCTATACCCGTATTCCCACTTCGTGTACAACAGCTATTGAGTATATTGTACACATAATAGCACAGCCGAGTTCTATGACTGATCTGAGCAGAGGTCCAGATTTCACTATATGCCCTTTCAGTATCACACAAGTCATATAGCCTGAGACAACTCTTTGACAGAGCACATCATTGATAAAATGTGTACATTGTGTGGATATATGATAGACGGGGTCGATCCCATTGTACGGGGTTGAACTTTTTGTATGGTGTTGATACATAGTACATGGGACAGTACGACCTCTACAAAATCATATACGCCAAGAGAAATACTAGCGTACAGGAATAACTCATTCTGATTGTAATGTAGATATTCTACACCTTTGGGCACCATGAAAGCTTCAATCTATATCAGCTGTATAAGGGCAGTATATTTAATTACCACATGAAGCCAAGCGGTAGTTAGGTCTACTAGTAAATACTATGACAAAAGCTGGCACAAATGCCAGGTTCTATTCAGTTTTCCAAGAAAGACAGTCCGCGATATTCAACAGCACTCTTCCTCAGTCCTAGACGTGCGCCCGTTAGATCATATCTTGCAGCAGGATGTAATTCTGGAGAGCTTCCGGCAGCCGCAGTCTCCTGGCTTTCTCTCTGATCCCAAAGCTGAGGTGTTTACGGATCGTCCGTCTGCAGATCTCCCTCAGCAGTCGCACCCCTTTCACTTCTTGCAGGAATTTCTTGACGGCCGCTGCGTGCTCGCTGTCAGCCGAGGCCTGCTGGGACGCCGCGTTGGCGGCGGCCGCCGTCTGCGCCTGGTGGTTGGCAAGGAATCCGGAGACGCCACCGGCACGCGTCTCCAGCTCGAACGGCCTGGGCGGCGTCGGGGTGCTGATCAGGTAACCTAGGCAGCCGAACAGCCGCAGCAGGTCGAAATGACCTCTCTCCAGGGCCACCCGGATGATCGTCTTTCCTCCAGTACCGTCATAGTCGAGTTTGACTGGAACATCGAAATCGTAGTTGTAGTGTAGGAAAATGCGGATGGTGTCAATCTTGTGGTTGACGATGGCATCCAGAATGGCCAGCTCGCCTTGGTAATTATATACGTGCTTGATGCTCTCCGTGGACAGCAGCTGCTCCACGATCGTATTGTAATTCTTGCGGACCGCCACGTGGAGCGCCGTGTCACCTCCTTTGTACTCGCGCAGATTGACGTCACAGCGCGAGCGCAGCAGACGTCCGCTTGCGTCCTTGTTGTTGTAGCTGACGGCCTCCATCAGCGCGCTGTGGCCCCACTGGTTCTGCAGACCTACGTCACTTCCGACTCGGACGAGGATCTCCACGAGTTCGACGCCGCCGTGTCTGGCCGCAAAGTGCAGTGCCGTGTCGCCGTTCTTGTCGCGCATGTTGACTGCACAGCCGGCGTGTAGTAGCAGTTTGACGGCCTCCACCTTGCCGTTACGTGTCGCCTTCATCAGCGGCGTCTTCAGCGTGATGTCTTGAGCGTTCAGGTCGATATCGTGTTGAAGCAGCACGCGCAGGATGTCACACGCGCCGTCCTCGGCCGCGTAATGACACGGCGAGTTGCCGAACGTGTCGCGTGGATCAGGGTTGGCACCGAATGACAGCAGTTTGTGGAAACACGCCATCTTGTGACGCAGCACCGCGAAGTGGAACGCCGTCCGTCTGAGCGTGGCAGTGGTCTGGTGGATGTTGCACTTCATGTCGTACAGGTACTGCAGCATGCCCGTGAAGCCTTTGTACGCCACCAGGTGTACCGGACTGAGGTCCAGGTGATTCTTTTTGCGTACCTCGGTAAACTTGGCGTTGAGGTCGATCTTGTGTTGTTCTACCAAGGTCTCGAGCCTGGCCAGGTCGTTGTTGATGACACAGTCATAGAACTCGAGTCCCCAGCCTCGACCTGGCGACGTGGCGGCCGCTGGTCGGGGAACGGACGAGTTACTACTGAAAGACATGGCGAGTCAGCACGCTAAGATCACAACAGAAGAAGGACGGATCCTGGGGTTTGTCTGTGTGGGCTGTGTCCATTCAGAGGGACATTCCCCCACCAGGCAGCATTTCCGAGGCGTTTCCTGCTTCCCCGTCGCCACCTTAACGCTCCAGGAACAACCTTAATCCTATTTCTTCATCTGCAGACACGCCGTTCACACCTGTACTCACCAGATCCCCGTCTTCAACCGCCATATTGAAATCTTTCCAAGCTACGGATTTCGCACTGCCAGCCAAACCGAAAAAAAAAATCCTTGCAATATTTGCGTCAGGACACGGGTACGGCAGTGCCAGCAGTGCGATCGATACTGGACTGGTCGTCTGCCATTGAGCCAGCCAGAGATAGGAGTCTGCAGCAGCGGACCGACCTTGGCTAGGGTTTAGTACCACCTGCCACCAGCGAGGGAGCCACGTGCTGAGCCGCAGGAAGACCTATTGATCTGTACATTGATCTTGTGCAAGGGAAAGCATCGAGAAAGAAGCTTGACAACCAGTTGATACCAGAAGATTGTTTTGCACATTTTTGATCTAATTAACCCGATGAAGAGAACAGGAAGCAGTCTATAGAGTTGTTCACAGGAAATAAATCTAAAGACAATGATCAGCTTGCAGAATTTTTTGCTATATGCAAGACGCTATATGATGAAAAAATCATTCACACGCGATTTGTTTACTGCAACGTATATCTGTGGGCCTTGTGTTTTCTGATATTCCAACATCGAATGTTTTAGCAGCTTGACTGCACTCATGTGATCCCGGAAATTAAATAAACAAGTAGAAGTAGCCGACTTGGTAGAGCAAATCGCTGTCGCGTTAGCATAATCGCACAGGAACTTAACATGACTCTATCCAATATTTACAAGTGAATTCTGTAGTAAATGTAACAGGTACTGTTACATAAACTGATAACTGCCACCTCCCATGGTGACACCTTCCTGTCACCATGGTGACACCTTCCTGTCACCATGTTCACAGAGATATCTGTCAGAAGCTGTAGTTGCCAGCTGTAGGCACGTGTTTTATAACTGCTACCAAGAGTCTTCATAC
>JAAUYG010169265.1_pt1 | contig 10968 bp, 6 predicted proteins | sample 7278091 | NCBI WGS metagenome assembly JAAUYG01 (sample SAMN14350201, study PRJNA611818) | marine sediment metagenome | isolation source: surface marine sediment (0.6m) | place: French Polynesia: Moorea | collected 2018-08
GAGGAGATGTCGTTTGAAGTTTTTCTCCCATGTGGTCCCATGTTAACGAAAACGAAAAAAAATCGTAAAAAATCAAAAATGCAAAATTTTGAAAAACAAAAAAAAAAATGGTCTGGAGATATGGAGAAAAGGTACATTTCCACCAAATTTGGCATTAATCTGCATGACGGGTTCTGAGAAAACGGGTTTGACGGACGATGGACGATGGACGCCCGCGTGACGACAGTAGCTCTGCTGTGCAGTAGCACAAAGCAGAGCTAAAAACTAAAGCAAGACTTCTCAACTCTCAGCTGCAACCCTTCCACATGCACGTACAAGAATGTGATGGCAACAGGCAGGAAACTCCAGAAGTGCCTAGTGGCTTACCTGGAAATATAAGCTGGGGACTTGAATCATTGTTGAGGAAGTCTACGACTGTACAAAAGAAAAGTGTCTGTAAAAGCTGTATATACATGGACAGTGATCCCTCTATTTTACAACCCTTAATTTTAAGACCCACAAGCTTGATTATAAGAGCACTTAATTTGATCCCAAAGAGGGTTTTTATGTGCTGTTGAACCTTTATTTTATGACCACCTGAAATACAAGACAGACCACATTTCCATAGTCCACTGGCACTCTAAAACTCCGTGAGGCACTCTAAAACAGAGGGACCACTGTCCTCTGTTTTAGATTGCCTCGAGCAACTATTAGCTTCTGTCCATGTGTCTGCTTCAGTACAGCACAGTTATTTTAAGTAGCAGATATAGGCTTTAATTCATCTGATATACATGTAAACAAATCTAGGTCTTCCCATTTGTCATTTTGGGTGAAAAAACATGTGATGCTGTATTATATATTCTATCAGTCGCCCTTTCATTCCTAGACCTAGTGCGAAACCAACTGATTGCGTGTAACATGTGCTTTTGAATATACAATTTTTGCTTTCAGAAATGTATGACCGCAGTGATCCAATCTTCACTGAACATCTACGTCCTGTTGAAGCGCCTGTGGATGATGACCACCTATACGTCTATTATCAGACGAGCAGCACAGAATCGGAAAGTGACGACTCCGATGTGGACGACCAAAGCACGGACACTGAAGTAGAGCCTGGCACCGACATGGACTTCTGGGGCAGTGTTGAAGAACAAGACTAATATCAAGTTAGCAACCTGTTTCTGGGACCACACTGACTTGATCCTTATAAGCTTAAAAAACATAGTTTTGATTGTCCCATGGGTATACGTAACTAGCATGGCATGTATCTAATTATCTACCTGTGGTGGTTACCCTTTTGAAAAAAAGTTTGAAAACTTTGTTTTGTTTCGTTTAGAACCAGTGGTGTTTAAAATCCCGACATAGTAGGTGTGATTGTATAATGGACCAAAACTGCTTGCACCTATGCTTGTCTTGAAAAATTTACTCTTGTTATATTGAATGATAGATTGTGGTAGTCACACTATGGAAAACATATGATTCTTGGATCCAAATGTATAACTTGTACAGCAGTGCTTACTCAAGTATATACAAGACATGTATACCAGTGCCTTACCCAAGTGTATACAGGATGTATAAGTGATTGGTTAATGATATACTAGTAGTTAAAATTCACGCTAAGACAAGGCATTTCATGTTTTAAGTTTATTAACACGAGTTGTCCTGAGTGTATGTCGGGTGGACATGTATGTTACCAACATGTTTTCTGTTTCCTGTTTGTTAATAATGTTAAGCTGTTAAATCATTTTTTTTTCCGAACCGAGTGTACTTATTTCCCTGAAACATAGGTACGAAAATAGGCCACCACAAAAGTGCTTACATTTTATATTTGCCGTGTGAAAGTTCTCCTGAGTGTATGTCAGGTGGACATGTATGTTACCAACATGTTTTCTGTTTCCTGTTTGTTAATACATGTAATGTTAAGCTGTTAAATCATTTTATCATTTTTTTGCCCGAACTGAGTGTACTTATATCCCTGAAACATGGGTACGAAAATAGGCCACAGCAAAAGTGCTTACATTTTATATTTGCCATGTGAAAATTTGTTGCCATTAATATATGGTCTGCTTGTAAGATATACTGTGTTTGAGGCTCTTGATGCGTACAATCAAATTTGTTAGACTAATAATTGTTGTCATTGTTAGGGATGTTTTTTACAAATCAAAAAATGAAAAAAAAATGTAATACATATTTTTGCTGTGTATATATGTTTTATTAATCTGGTAATCGTTTAGCTCCATGTGAATTAAGCATGAGCAATTCTTTGAACTAGGTTTGATGGTAGAGGACACGCGAGGTGCTTATATCAATAAATTGCAAAAGGATAACGGCAAAAAATCATGTGCAATCAAAGTGCAATCTTACTCCACAGTATTAGAGGCAGATTTGTGTGAAGGTTTTTGTGGATATGAGAATGTCAACAAATGCACAGTAACTCGCTTGATAGATTGGTGTTCCTCTTAAAGATATTTTGTAAGGAAAATGCAGAATATACATTCTGCTGAAGATTAATCTACGATAAATTCTGTTCATTAAGTAACTACATGAGATTCTGTTTCTTACCACTCTTGTATATGAATGAGAGAATGTTGATTACACTTTTGGGCTGTCTCCAGGGGCATAACTGGCTTCTTTCATGTGGCAGACACATAGCCACTGAGTGGAGTGGGGCGTGGGGTCCTCCATGCTGATTTTGAGAGATTTTAGTGTCAATTTTAAATGCTATGCACACAGTTACGCCACTGTTCTCTGCAATAATCCAGCATTATCTGTGTAAGCTTTCTTGTTAGAATGCATGGTTCTGCACAAGTTGTTAAGGAGCTGATATTTGAAATAAATTGCCAAATGGCCAATTGCGCTTCCTTTGTATTTAATTGCTGTGTAGTTGATTTGCCAAGATACCTGCAAACACGAAAATAAATTACCTAGTTGCATGTTTAAATATCAAACAGTCGAGTTTATGTCCCTTGAATATGTCTACAGAATGTAGTTTATTGCAGAATGAAAATAATCAAGCTGCTGAACTTGTTGTTTTCAAGTTAACATAATCCAGTAATACAGTAAGGTATTACCAGCATGACCACCATAGAATAACTTTTGAGACCTTGCTGAGTGCATTTATCTATTGATACCTTATGCATGTAATTGAACTGTAACCTGCTTTAGCTGTCACCCTGCACAGCAAACTCTGTACACACTGAATAAGTGCCGTCATGGGAGAGATGGGCTGAGATCCTTCAGGATAGCTAATGTATCGTATCTCCTTGTATATCACTAATACCTCAAATTAACAAATGAACACTCCATAATGAGGGAACCCTCGGTCTAGCCAAGCAAGGTACAGAGTTATCATGGTTGCAGTGTTATACTCTGTGTAATATTAATGTGCGCTGTGTAGTGTGTACTTTGGGATATTCTGTTCGCATAGGTTATTTGTACCCAAACCAATGCAACTTATGTGGATCCAGAGTTCATGTAACATGTGAGTAAAGCATTTTAAATCTTGAATCAGGATATTCATTACCTAACCAGTTTCAAACCATACTTCCGCCATTAGCTCTGCTAACCCAGGTGCTTCACCTAAAGGAGAACGTTATGACTACCCCCAGTCAAACGCGAAACCCCTGATCAGAAGCCCTCCAAGGAGAACCTAGAGGAGGACTAATGGTAAAAGCACTAACGACTCATAAGCCTCCATGACACCACAGACAGACAGCCAAATATGGTGAAGTATGAAGCTTAACAATAAGCTCAAAGCCGGGGGGAGAGGGGGTGTGTATGGTAGAAGAAAAACTTCCACCACTGTCCGATTACGGGGTGTAGCCATGATATACCCAATTCTGATCTCGTTCACAGGACATGAATATTTGTGGCATTTGTTTGACAGCCCCGCCCTACAAACCAGCAGTGTAGCTATTTGCCATTATCTTTGGAGCCTGAAACCCCAGTCTGTACCCCCACCGGTAGCCAACCCGGACTAGTAATCACTACGCCTGTGCTTCATTTAGGCTCCGTTGGCAAGGCACAACAATGGCTTGCCAATCAATGGCCTGCCAGTTTGACTAATGTCTATTTGAATCACAATGCCTCGATCCCTGGATCCATCTCGCCTGTTTCTGATACTCAGATCAGTTTCTGTGGAATCTCCCCAGCCTGGATCGTCCTCCTTCCTGGGGACAGTCTCTGGGCAAAATTGTCCCCCCACTCAGGGGGAAACCTGTCGACCCTGGATCGCCAGGCCCTTCAGATGCTGGTCGATCAGCCAACCAAGCTCATCCTTCTTTTATCTCCAGTGGTCCAGTGGTCTCTAGTCTTTTGGTATCAGCGAGAGCTAGTCTCCCAAAGAGACCTTCTCCAACCACCCGCCCCCACACAGTGCGTCCTCATAACAGGTGCATCTAACTATGGATGGGGGCATTGTGCAGTCCCTTATCAGTGAGGGGTGCCTGATCGAAAGATCATGTTGCTCTCCATATCAATGATCTCGAGCTGGAGACTGTTTTCCTCGCCTTGACGAAATTTCAGTGGTGGTTGTGTGGAAAACCTGCCCTAATTCAGAAGACAGCACCACGGTGATGCACTATCTGAACAGGAAGGGGTGGGACCAGGTCCAGGAGCCTGGACCATTTGGTCCATGAGATAATTCTGTGGTGTCAGACGTCGAGCACTTGCAATTGTCTGACGTTAAGCCAAACTGTCTGCGGCAGTGTCAAGGCACATCATCTCTCTCGTCTTCGAGTAGAGAATCCTCTTTATCTGGAGTGCTCCACATAATCGCCTCTAGACCCAGGGATAGCCAGTCTCCTCTTCAATTTATGGGGGTGGTGCGTTTGGTTGAGCTGTAGAACACTCGACTTCAGACCACTGGGTTTCGGGTCCGAAACCCGGTTTAGTCAAGTCTGAGGCACTTTCATCCTTCATCTCATTGCCCAGACCTTCTCGCTTTGCCATGCACCCCCTGCATTTGGATTTGCCTTCTTGTCGACCTGCAAGTGTTGCTGTCAGAGGTCTTCTCCACAGTAGAGATGGATTGCCTCACTCCAATCTGGACGGACTCCACCTTGTCGCCTGGAGACTCGCAGGAGATCTCTCTGCAGGCATGGCGTTTCGATGGAGGCTGCAGTGGCCATTTGGACACCTCATAGACCGTCGACGTGCAATTTGTACCACGCCCAGCGGTGATCCTTTCTCTCTAGTGTGCTGGAAGGGGTAAGGATCCCATTCACCCTTCAATCAGGACAATCTTTTGCTAACTAACAGCACTTGTGACGTTTAGACCTTAAGCATGACACTATATCCTCAGCCATGTTCCCACCCTTAGTTCTTGTATGAACAAGGTGGACGGTGTTCCAGTTGGAAAGTGCCCTTTTGGTGGCTGGGTGGATCCTCGTTGACAGAACGCTTAATCAGCCCCAGCATTCCTTGGTTCGTCCTTGGGATCTGTCGGTGGTCCTGGTGGCTCTCACTGGAAATCTCTGTGGATCTTTACGTTTGGCGCTGCCCAGATTGCTGGGGTTAAAGGTTCTCTTCCTCCCTGCCGTTGCCTCCACACGTTGGGTCTCAGAGCTTCAGGCATTATGTTTTGATCCCCCTTTTCTTATTGAGAACCCGTTTTCTTTTACCTTGGTTCTTAACACTGCATTCCACATTACCTTGGACATTGAGCTGTCAGTTTTCCACCTCGTGTGTCCTGTCTGTATGCTGCGAATTTGTCTTCACCGTACCACACGATGCCGGGTTGCAAACAGATCTCTGTTTGTTCACTGGGGTGAGGCTAAAGAGCACTGCCGCATTTCTAAGTGGTGGATTTCTAACGCCTTATTTAATTAAGTGAGGCGATCCGTCATGCCCATTGCATTGTCATGGTCGTCAGCCGAGACTTCCTGTAGATGTAGACTTAGTTGTGGGAGTGAAAGAGGATGTTCAGGTGTTGTGAGTCAGTTATGTGACTTTTGTATCAAAGTTGAGAGATGGTCTTAAAAATGCTTACAAGGCTGCTCAAGATCATTCTTCAAGGTCCGAGGGTGGTCAGAAAAGGAATTACGATAAGCAAAATCGTGTTGCGTCTCCTACATTGAGTCCAGGAGATCGTGTGCTTGTTAAACAGGTGGCTTGGCAAGGTCCTCATAAGCTAGCTAATCGCTAGGATAATCGGGAGAATTTGTCTCATTTTTCAGACATTCATGTAGATATAGATTCCAGTTTTCTTGATGATAGCATTGTTGACGTATCTGTGCAGAGTGAGGATGCTGGTGTTACACATCAATGCAGCCATCTGATGGTGAGGTCGAAGTTCCTATAGAAGGTCTAAGAGACAGCGTCGTCCACCTCATAGGCTGACCAATAGTCCCATTCCAGTTTTTGAGATGTTTTTTGATCTCTTGTGTATAAGGGCCATACTGATTGTATTTATCATTAAGTTTGCTTGAAATCGGGTGAAAACTGTGAGAGGAGTAGCCTTGTGAAAGAGAGGAGTAGCCTTGTGAAAGTTTCATTCCCATGGGGGTCCCATGTTAACGAAAACGACCAAAAATATTAAAATTCAAAAATGAACAATTTGAAAAATAAAACCAAAACAAAAAAAAAACTACCTGGAGATATGGTGGTTATATAGCCACCTTTCCGCAAAATTTGACATTAATTCGTTTGCTTGTTACCGAAAAAACGGGTTTTATGGACGAACGACGAATGGACAGACGGAATGGACTGAGACAAAAACTGGTAACCTTTTTATGACAAAGTTGACCGCTTGCCCGACAATTCTAGTAGCATACACGAGTGGCTGAGAAGTATGACAAAGCTAGTAAAGTATGACAAATGTGAGAAATGTAACAGAAGTTGTCGGAACAGGCGCGTCAACTATGAAGAAGACACCAAGCAAGTCGTTTTGTGAAATATATAGTCATATACGATACAATGCATGTTAATATTAAAACAATAAGTTTTATCGACCTAAAATATTCTATAATATTATAGTTTTGTCCCCGTAACAAGATTATGTGTGAAGTGTTTTAAGATGTAAATAACATCATACCCGGGGTTTTCAATTAGGTTTATTATCTGAAACGTTGACAGTGTCACGACAGATATGTACATGCAGTGCTATAATCAGTTTACACAGTGAATCTCATATAGGTACATGTAGCAGCGAATTTTTTCATTCCATGCCATTCACTCTTTGTGCCCCTGATGTTTATGGGACAGATTGAACGCGGTCACAAACTTTCATTTTCAAATTTTAATAGCCCAAACCCATGACTTAATAAATCGTTTGGCACATTACGCAGATTGCCACAGACATCGTTGTATCTAGATCACGTCTATGCTAGGAACGTAAATTTATGCTAGATAAAGAATCAATGTAATCACGTGTTATGCTTTTGGTTTACATCTAACAAATATCGAGAACCGAACCTCGCGTCAGATCTAAGAAATATTGCGATTTTGAACACCGCTACATTTTATCGGGCATCGAATGGACCTTAACAACCCCCACCCCCACCCCTGGGAAAAATCACTGGGCAATTGCCACATAAACATTCTCGCGGTAAGTGGACAATTAAGTACCCGATGAGACCACTGTGAGGCGCCAAACGATACCTACAAGCAGACGATTCGTGGTCATTCAAATAATACGTCAAAACCGCCTGATACTGGTCGGATGCTTCTGTGTTGGGCAAATGTCAACAACAGATCTACTTTACCTTATCCCGGTACACGAGCACCAGCACAAACAGGAGTTTACAACAAAGGTGTAATAAATGAACATCTCTTTAGTTTATTATTATATTTATTGCACTTTTTTGTTTTAGATGCAAGAAATTAGTATGTTTTAGTATGGGGATGGTGGAAATGAATGTGGCAATGAAGGTGGTGATGATGACGATATGGCGATGATGATGATGATGATGATGATGATAAACTCACGCATATTGTTATGAAAATCAATATGATGCACGTAGATGATGATGAGAAAGTCACGTGAAGGGTTATGAAAATCAATATTTTGCACGTGGCAAATGTTCTGCAGGTACTGTTTTATCATCTGACACATTATAGAACACATAGCTCTAATTGATCACCCATTTGCACACAATCACATCTCAGTCCCACAGTTACTGCGTGGTATTGGTTCTCCTGTCTTCTCGTTCAGAATGTCCGTTCTTACAAACGGCAGACTTTGCTGACTTTCGTGTATCTCCACTGACATCTCGTCCAAACCGTGAAAGTTCTTTGGAAAGCCGTAATGAGGCATCATTGGTGTGCCGACAGGCGTCATTGCTGCATAAGAAATCAAACAGCAAATTGTACTCCCGACACGGGGGTGACTAGTGCGACATACAACGACAGAAGGAGGAAAGGAAGGAAGGCGGGAAGAACTAGCAAGAGACCCAGGGGCCCTTTAGGCTCTGCTTGACCTTTTGCCAGATGAAATCAAGATAGATTTATGGCTAATGGCAATGTAGCTGAAGTGACATATTCAAAGCGCTGTTTAAATTTGCCAGACCGCCAAAAGTACTAGTCTGTATTCCCCCCTGATTACCATACTTTGCCCAAAATAAAGATTGAAATTGGATGAAAATTGTGGGAGCAGTACCCTTTGGAAAATCTTAACATGGGAAATTTTCCAAAGTGCACCAAATGACCCCAAACTGAACTCAAAGAATAAGACCCAGTTGCTAGGACCGTAAGTCCCACATTTCCATCCCAGCGTTTCGCTCTACGATCAGGCGTTTTCAAGATATTGCACATTTTACCATTTTCTCATTGACTCCCACGTTAAAATGTCTTGGCCGTTTGCCAAGAAAGTATCAATGTCCTCATAAAGTTTCGATGAGATCGGATGAAAACTGTAGGAGGAGTAGCACTATGAAAATCTCCAGCCCCATATGAAACTGCGTTAACAAAAAATTCAAAGTGCCATAAAATTTTTAACTTTTGGCAGATGGTCAAAAAAGTAGTAGCCTATATTCCCCCTTGAGTACCATGTTTATAATAAAGTTTGGTAGAAAATGGGATGGAAACTGGGGGAAAAATAGCGTTTTGAGTTTTTCCTTCCAATAGGGCCCCACGTTAATATTAACGAAAATCGTAAAAATTTAAAAACCGACAATTTGGGGACAAAATGGTCTGAGAATGGAAAGGTAGCTCCTCACAAAATTTGACCTGGATCCATGCATTGGTTTCTGAGAAACCTGAGTGGACGGAAGATGGATGGACAAACGTCCACGCAACGACAGCAGCTTTGCTGACAGAGTCAAGCAGAGCTAAAACGGAAGGAGAGAGGAAGGGGAATGGAAAGAAAGAAAGAAAGAAAGAAAGAAAGAAAGAAGAAACAGAGGGAGGCTGATGATGAGTGGGACAGAAAAGAAAGAAAGAAAGAAAGAAAGAAAGAAAGAAAGAAAGAAAGAAGAAACAGAGAGAGGCTGATGATGAGTGAGACAAAAAAGAAAGAAAGAAAGAAAGAAAGAAAGAAAGAAAGAAAGTGAGAAAGAAAGAAAGAAGGAAGGGAAGAAAGAGAGGAACAAGGAAGAAAGAAAAGAAAGAAAGAAGAAAAAAGAAAGCCGGAAAAGGAAAGACGGAGCAATTAAGGAAGAAAGGAGAGGAAAAGAAAGGATCAAGAAAGAAAGTAAGAAAAAGGGAGAATGAAAGAACGAAGAAACAAAGACGGAAAGAAAGAAAGAAGACATAACGAAGAAAGGAAGGAAGAAAGAAAGGGAGCAAGGGAGAAGGGAAAGATGGAAGAAAGAAAGAAAAAAAGAAGACAGAAGAAAGAAAGAAAGAAAGAAAGAAAGAAAGGTGAAAAAAGAAGAGAGGGAGAGAGAAGAAGAAGAAGAAGAAGAAGAAGAAGAAGAAGAAGAAGAAGAAGAAGAAGTGGAAGAAAAAGAAGAAGAAGAAAAAGAAGAAGAAGAGAGTAGGGTGCATTGAATACATTCAGATTTTATACCCTTGAAAACAGGATGAAGATATTACCAGGGTCATAGAATAAACTTAAACCGGAATATGAAACGTTACCTGTATCTAACTTACCTCCAATTCTATGAAGGTTTTCCTGTGACATGGTTGCCATGGTTTCAGACATAGTCGGGACAGGTGTTCCCTGAAATGTAGACGACAGAGTGTGAAATAAAATGCACTCGAAAACGCGAAATAATAGTACGCATCATGTCAAGGATCGTCTTTGTAGAGGTATAAAATATTTTATTTGATCTGAATGTGACATTTGAGACACATCACTTTAGAAGACATACATGAAATCTTTAACGTTACGCTGCCGCGCACGTGCTAAATCAGTAACGCTATACATCAGCATATCTATCCTAATTAAAATAAGCTACATTTACATGTATAGCAGTCACATTTAAATCAATCTGTTTGGCCTATAGTGGCCTACATGTATTTATATCTCCTCCGCAGGAAAGCATTCCAGTTAAATTGTTCAGTCATGACTTACCTGTTCCGCTGGTGGCATTAGAAAGAGAATGCAGGCCCCGATAATGGGTGGAATCCCGGCCAGAAAGAAAGCCACACGGTATGTCCCCATGAGGTCATAGGCGAGACCTGGAAGCGGGTAACATCAAGGCTGAGCCCATCATGGATTTACAAACCAGATTTCTGTATTCTTCTATATTTCTTGGCATAATTCAACGCCTTCAATGAATCGGCATTTGTCCGCTTTGCACTTTTTTTTATCAAAGACACAGTAGACACGTGCATAGTTACGTATAGGGATATTCCTGAATAGTGGAACTTTTCCAATGAATCGATATCCAGGAATGGCACCAAATACATTATATTTTTTAAATAAAGTCGATTAATTAACCATGTACATTTGTATGCCACAGACGTTAAAATCACTGGCTTGTAGTACTGCTTGGCGCAGTAGTAGTAGTAGTAGTAGTAGTAGTAGTAGTAGTAGTAGTAGTAGTAGTAGTAGTAGTAGTAGTAGTAGTAGTAGTAGGAGGAGGAGGAGGAGGAGGAGGAGGGGGA
>JAAUYG010037733.1_pt1 | contig 10966 bp, 9 predicted proteins | sample 7278091 | NCBI WGS metagenome assembly JAAUYG01 (sample SAMN14350201, study PRJNA611818) | marine sediment metagenome | isolation source: surface marine sediment (0.6m) | place: French Polynesia: Moorea | collected 2018-08
AACTTTGCAGAGGTATTACCAGCAGCAGCAGCAGTAGCAGCAGCAGCAGCAGCAGCAGCAGCGGTAGTAGTAGTAGTAGTAGTAGTAGTAGTAGTAGTAGTAGTAGTAGTAGTAGTAGTAGTAGTAGTACTAGTAGTGGTAATAGTAGTAGCAGCAGTAGTAGTAGTAACAAAAACAACAATAACAGTAATTCAGCAATTAAAGTTTTTTGTTGGTTTTAGGCACCTGCAGGCAGCAAGCAATGTTGACACGTCACACTACATGTCACTTGCTTATGGACGACATTTTGCTGGGAGATGATTTCAGCGTCGCGTGTCACCATAGCAACTTTGTGTCAGCACAAACGCACAAATTAAGGTATATTGGCGACAAATGAATACGGAGTAATTTGTCATTGTTTCCTTTCTATTCTGCCAGGCGCCCCGCCGGCTGTATGGTAAATTAACCTTGCTTATAAATAGCTGTCACAGATATGGCTTTATTATGGCATGTTGTACGCAAATCGCAGCTCAGGCGTTTGTTATATCCGGCTCTGCTCTCCGAAAGAGGGAAATGGATAATGATGCCCCGATAAATGACAGTCTGTGCAGCGGTAAAGGACTGGTATTGACTGCCTGGGAAACAGAACGGGGTTTTCAGATGAAGATTGATTACTGCAACTATACACCCACCTATCCTACACTGGCTAACTAATGAAGTCAAATTGACAGCCCTGGGTCATGCTTTGAACCACATTATTGAATGCACCTAGTACACCTTAGTTCTGGTGCAGTTTTCATTTTTTTTTTTTTTTTGCTGCAAAATTAATGTTACTTTTCCCGCATGCATTACCAATTTCCAATCTATCTCTGCATACATTGAACAATGTGAAATTTTCAGCACACTTTCCAACCTCTCTCTGCACAGCTTAACCTAATGGCGTCCCTTCCTCTCCCTCTCCCTCCCTCTTTCTTTCTGTCTCTCATGTACACATAAAGCTACAGTCTCTCTACCCCTTTAAAATAATGTTTTGTTGATACACTAGACGTCGTTGTGCTGAAATCAAATAAGCTGAATTTTCAGCTCAGAGATTCCTACCACACACTGAAGCCCAGTAAACAAGGTCATTGCAGTCCAGCGCTCTACGTCTCCCACTGAACCGCGCCCTAGTTATGTAGTCGAAACGGCGATGGAATGTTCCAGAAGGTGCCGATCAAGGACGTGTCCCACGCCAGAAACGTGACTGTCGTCTATAAACAATTAATATCTTTGGAATAGCTGGAAGATTCTAATGGAACAGATTGATGGTGGACCTTCCAAGACTGGAGCACATTCGGTTGATTGTTTGGAAGTGCATTATCCCTTGTCGATGGGCTTATCTTGTAGAATGGCCGGCAGCTTAATGTACGTCTAAATTTTTCCTTAACCATGGAGCTCGACTAAAAGTGGCCATCTACATATAATTCACTTAGCAGAAATTTGCACTTCAGCCCTGAAGTTGTAATGGTTTTTGATGAATATGTATTTTTTAAATATTTATTAACACGATACTTGAAAATATACGCGCGAAGCAATCATTTGGGACGTGACTGATGTCTTGACCGCAAATTATGTCTGCCGACCTGATAAATCGTGAAGGCGTAATGTTCCCATGTGTTATGAAGCGATAGGCGAGGTGCTAGAAAATTCTTGATTAATGTCTATCAGTCCGCAGTGTTATAACATTGGATGCTAAATCATGCTAAAAGTGTAACTTTGCTAAAAGGCAAATTTAAACCTTGATGTCTATAATTGCAATTCCAGGAAATGAGTTCCCGAAGGAATTCAGCCCCAAATTTATTTTAGGCACGTGAAAGGTACATGTATGGTTGCTAAAGTAATAATTCTTCTGAAGTTTCTAGGTTTCTAGGTGACATTTTTACCCAGACTGCAGATCACTCGGTTTTCTGCTACAGGTGGGCAGTGGCAATATAACGGCCGATATAGCTATCAAATAAATCCCCTATAGCATTTTCACTTTGTCGGCAAATAAAAGACCCAGCTGGAAAAAAAAATAGAACACATCCGTGCGCAAATTTGCCAATTTCAGATTTTTCTTTTTGTATTTGTTCCTCGTGTGAAGATGTTTGAAGTCACACGATACAGAGGAAGCTGTCTACAGGTCCCGGATGAATGGCAGGTTATCTGTCTACGGGGCTGATCCACGCAGGTTTAATAACGGAGTAACAGAGATCCCTGTAGCCGGAAAACCTGGCTCCTGCAAGCCGATATCCCTTGACACCTTGCTGACACAGGCTAGGCTTGCCTTTAACATGCCGCTAACTGCCGACTACACAAGTTCTCCGCCACCCCGAGGGACAAATATACATATACAGGGGTCCCTGCATTTTAAGACCGTCCGTTCAGCTAGAAAATGACGGTCTTAAGTTGAATGTGGTCTTTAAATGGATGGTTATTTATATTGACAATAGAAGAATGGTATCACTGATGGGCAGTCCTAAATTGGAGGGAATTGTTAAATGCAGGGGTCTTAAATTAGAGAGACCACTGAACACACAGTTAGTAAGGTACAAGTATCGCACGGTACAGGCATCGCAGGTCATCTACGGTGACAAATCATATTTCGCAAATGCACAGACTTTTATTATTTATTCATATCCAGAACAAACGCATGAAGCATGCGCCAAGCACTATCGGCAGTTACTGCCAGTGTTCAGCAGCTTACATCCCACTGATAAATCATTTATTGTGTATTTCGTGGAAATGATGTGTTGGGAAGAGCTGGAGAAAAGACATACAAACGTCAAGCCAGGTGGATGCCGCCGTGTGCGTACCTTAATCTCTATGCAGACGTTATCGCCGACAACGCCTTCCAGTTTATTTGTATTCCAATGGTTGACGTCACGCCTCGCGCGCTCAGCCAAGCAGCGCCTCTACTTCCGCCTCTTTCATCTGCCGAGAAATGACAGGGGGCATCATTTCGTATTCTATCCAAACAATGTCAACGTGAATAGTGTCGGCGGCTGTTGCCTTCATTAATATTTTTCGGCATTCGTTTCTGATCACGTGGTGCCCTCGCTTGGATGTAAGGTCATACCGGCAGCTGCTGTGTACGTCACACTGGATGACCCGTTGGATCAAGCTGCATCATTGATAATCTTTACAACATTTCAAACTTGATAAGTCTGCGATTTGAAAGTTTTGGAATTTAACAAAAACAAACATAAATAATAATAATATATCTTTATTCGTATTCGTAGTACAATTCAGTTCTCACGCTGCAGGGCATCCATTCAACAAAAATAAGATTCTAGATGATTAACAGTACTTATTTATTGATCATGATAAGAGTAAATATTGTCGGTTTAGGTTTCTCTGCATACAAAAGCGTTTTTGTTAACATTTTGGTTTCCCCGAAGGAATGACTAATTTTCATGTTACTACTTCTACCCGAAGGAATGACTAATTTGCATGTTACTACTTCTACTACTACTACTACTACTACTACTACTACTACTACTACTACTACTACTACTACTACTACTACTACTACTACTACTACTACTACTGCTGCTACTGCTACTGCTGCTACTACTACTACTACTACTACTACTACTACTACTACTACTACTACTACTAACAACAATAATAATAATTTTAATTGGCCTGCGACACAAGTTGCAGAATGCCTGCTTGAATATCCAGGTGTGCATGGCTGTTCAGTGTTGCATTATTTTGATAGACCCCTATCGCCTCTGTTATATATGTGAAATAACATCCCAATCCCTTACATCTCAGAAAAGAGTAGTTAATGCTGTGTTATTATTGAACTCAAAACCCGTATATGGGGAGTCCATATGTATATGTACCCTGCGATTTGACCTGCAGTAACCCTAGGAAAAAATAAAGTGACGTTTATATTTCACGTCATTTTGTATTTATGATGTTTAATAAAGTCCGACAAATGTAGAGCACGAATCATGAGAAACTACAAATTTGTATAAAACACCATCAAATTTTAGCCTATAAGTATTTTCCGATCCAATGACCCTTTTAAGTCGGAGCAAAAGTCTTTTATTTGTATACCATAAAACTTGCAGTCTTGCGACCTAAAGTTAACGAGTAACGAGTGTAGTTCCATCGTGGCTGGACATCAAGAATAATGTACCATGGCCTATACGTGACTACACTGATACACACCTCAGTATAGGCGTAGATGTGTGTTCTGGACTTTCATACACACAAACGCACTGGTCCTAGTCATAACAATAAAAAAATACAAAAAAAAAGAACCACAAGCAATAATACAAAAACACAATACAAAAAAAAACACACAAAAAACACATAAATACAAAAATACAAACATTGCACGTGTGCAGGTTTGTGGCTCAGAGTTAATTGTTCAGTTGCTTGACCGCCGCTCCCACCCCACCCACACCCTCTTTAGATGGGGTGGCGCATGGCGCACGTGGTCATTAAGTCCTGCCGCCAGTAACATTATAAGTGCTCCAGTGACCAGATTTCATTACCTGTCGACCAACGGCACCCTAATAACAGAATGACACCCCTCCCTGGAGGGGTATTAAGCAATTTGCTATACTAGGTCATATACCTTCCCACAGATGCAGTGTTTGTGTTTTTGTGTTATGTATTTTTGTATCTGAGAGCAGTGTTTTTGTGTATGCATGACGTCCCAGAACACAAATTTACGCTTGTTCCGAAGTCTGAATTTGTGTTGTCACGCATAGGATATCGTAATAATGCATCAGGCCAGAGGCTCAATCAGCTTCAGTTGTTGATCCTTCCATCAGTGAGAGCACATGCTGGTTCGTTGGCTACATTCGTTGGCTACATTCGTTGGCTAAAAACATGTCTGCTGAATTACACGATCTAAGGGGCTTAGTTGGATCGAGGTCAACTCGCCAGTGCAACTGCTCATCGTGGAGGAATTCCCACAGGCGTGTAGCTCTAGCACCAACAGCATTATCATGCTGAGGCACACGATACATATACCTATGGAATTGTCTCCTGACATATGACAGAGTTTCCGCGCCCATGAGATGCATGTAAGACTCAGCACAGATGACTCGTTCTAACCTGACCAGGTTTGTAAAATCCCACAGGAAATGGTCCTTCAAAATATACATGAGCATTTGCATGTGCTTGGGCCCTGAATTAGCACAACGGTCGTCCTGAACGGTCTACACACGTTCACAACCCACACGAAGTGTTCCAAAATCCCGACGAATAAGATAGTCATACATGCATGTGCAGAGTTTTATCTGAAAAGAGGAAATTCCTCAAAAGAGGTACCGATGCGAGTTGTGCTGATTGGCTCACTCTAGGAAGGTTTGACTTTTATGAAGGTTCAACAAAGGCCGCTTTGTCCGGTATCACTCGTTGAGTTTTAAGTACTCAATATACTGGGCCAGTATATGCACCCCCAACCAAGGACTTAGCAGGCTATTGCTTCCGCATGGTCCCGTAAGCACAGAATACTACTCACTTTGGAAGTAGCTGTGCTTGCAGTACCGACCAAAGTCGTTTTGTCTCATTTTGAGTAACTTGTGCCTGCCAATCAGAAGACGTTTCGGCCAGCCAGCCAGAACCAATCATATCACTGTTTATCGCTGTCGTCACTCTGATGGCGAAGTCCTTAGGATTCAACCAATGGCCATCTGATCTTTATTACTCGCTTGCTTTCAGTTAGTAAAATCAGGGCACTTCTCAGAGCTTTGCACATAGCGTTATATAGACTACCCTAAAAGGCTGGCTATACTTTTAAGAAGTATTCCGTTGCCTTACCATAATATGGTGACGTAATGCCAAACGGATCTAGTGGCCAATGAAACCAGAGCCTAATGTGTGTTCGCATACGGCTCTGATATATAGCCAGAATGTTGTTCCGCCGTTATGTGAGACATTGTGGAGGCCAACTGTAAACTGCAAAAAGAAACTTATCTGAATGCTGTTGGGGGCAAATGACTCGAGACCAGGTCGGATGTTGAGTGCATCAATTTAAGTCCATTTCGATACGGTTTTCTGAATTTCGTTTTATAGGCTATTGTGAGCACCATATGAAATATTATCAGCTTTGATTTGCAAGTGTTCTTTTGGGATGTGACTGCAAGACTAGGCTAGACTATAATGACAGTGAAATAGCCCAAGGGCGGGATAAGCCTTGATAAGTCCACGCTAAATCAGCGCCATACATCCGTCCTCCGGGTGGCACCTGTTGCGGAAGAAATCAAGAACTGTGGAGAAGAAACCCAATTATATCCAGTGCCAGAATATTTGTTGTGGCCAGCTGCCGCGGATAGCAGTAGCGGCGTAATTCGTTGCCTTGTTACTCCTGTTACGCTGTCGCCGTTAATATAAACATCTGCCGGGCACTACCCTGAGTTGACCTGTTGACCAGGCGAGTAGTAATACACATCTTAGAGGCCATACACTAGCACTATCAAGCGTAGAGTCCTTGATGAGGCTATCAAGTAGCATGCCATTTTCAAAAAAGGTCCGTCGGCCGAACATTATTTAGACGTACAGTTGTACTTAAATGACAGGCCCATCTCCTAGACCCGTAAAAACCAACTGGTTGGGCCATTAGCATAATTATTGTTTGATTGGATAAGAAGAAAACCATGGGGTGGCTATCCTGCATTCCCGGATACGGTTGACCGACGGCTATTAATAAGAGAATCTTGACTGCGCTGACCAGAAAGATGCATCCCCAGGGAGTCAAGCCTGAATGCTCTAATTGGATGGGCACCCATCCATCAGTTGTCTTTGTTATTGATTTTATATTAACTAATTAAAATTTGAATTTAAAACCCCCTACATTAAAGGTTTGGCTACAAAATATACTAGGTATACGTACAAATGAGGTAACATTACAACATAACTCATACACATAGACTGTTGCGATCTTCTATGGTTTAGGATACAGTATGTCAAATCTGGCACTAATCCATTCCCTGGTGCCTCTTGGTCACAAGCGCAATTTTGGTCACAGGAGTGCTTTGTCTGGGGCTGTTAACCATACTGGCCAGATCAGCTGGGCTGCTTTTATAGTCGACCACGGGTCTCATCTTAATATGTTTCCATTTCGAATCCGGTGTAGGGAGCTTTCATCATTCCCCCACCCCCCCACCCCCACACACACACACCATTCCCCGCCGCGTGAGGTTTTTCCAGGTATAATCCTTTGTGCAGGAAAAAGGAGAAAAGAGATGTCATTTTATTTCATAATTCTTAGCAGATGGGACATTGATCTACATGTATTAGTGTGGCTGTTTCATCAGGTGCCTAGCTCTGACTATGTTTTGTGATTTTTAAGGGGGGATGTGAAAATAACCCGATTGCTGTGTGCGACATTAGCTAAACATCTCAAGCAGTCCCCCCTGGCCTCATGGCATCATAATTATCGTTCACAAAAGGGTTATCCCTTAATTGCTGTCGGTTGTTTTGCTGAAGTTTGTTCAATTTACGGAAAAGTCCAGTTTTACCTTTTGCCCTTGCATGTATTTATCTCAGGAAATTTCCGGCAGGTGGTTTGTTAGCTCACAGGCACATTAGCCATGGCTCTGTACTGATTGCTGCCTATTAGTGAGTTGTTGGGGGAGTGGTACTTCTAATTTCAATTCGTCTACTGGCGTTATTAGCAATGGTTCAAACTAGCTTTTCGCGTGTGGAAATCATGTCCCAAACATTCATAACAAGGCCAGGCTCTGATCCAAATACACACAAACCTAGTTATCTAGCATGTTATTAGTATAACACACGCACCTGCACACGCCACACTTAGCTGGTGTAGCATATCATATACAACCCCTGCGTGGCTCGTGGCTTGGGATGAAATGATCTGTGTTGATCCACTTGTGTACGGACGCTCTTCATTACTTCATCTGTTCGCTTCACAGACTACACGCGTTTTGAGTTGTTTGTCTCATCCTCTCGCCACACTGGACGTGGTTGTCTAACGTTTACTGTCACTGGGAAGGTGCATACCTCCTTTATCATGTTTATTTACCGTATAAATAGTATAAACGCATTATTATATGATTATACAGTGCAAAACGTGCAAACGTATCAAGACGTAGAAACACAATGTTTGGTTAAATAAAATACCAACGTAATAACGTCACGTGTGTCTTAGTGACGAATTGTGTGTACGCGTTACAGAACTGTCCTAGATGTTACATGTACCAGTAGCAATAAGCAGTTGAAAGGTTCTCCATGCACCACAAGCAAACTTCACCGTCCAAGAATTGTACTTCCAATACCAACGTGTAACATGTTTCGAGTTATCCTGTGAGTTTATTATGTAGTTACACAAATAACTGCATCACATTTGCTAATTTGTATGTACGCATCTTGGGTCACACACATTGATTTGATTTGGGGTTTTAACGTCGCTTTGACATTATTTCGGTCTCATAGCGACGAGAACAAGGTTCATCAAGGGGGTGAACAAGGTTCATCATCACACACATTGAAAGATATCGGTATTTCAAATACTTAAGCATGCAATTACAGCTCCTCTGTAGTTGGTATCGCCAAGTGATGCATTTGTAAGACCAAGTAAAACTTTATCTCATGGTCCGTACATATAAACAATAAGAGCAATAGGCTATAGCATCACGCATTGGAATATGCACACTTGGTACTAAGGAAATAAAAGAAAGCAAAGAAAATCTTTATCTTTATTAAGGAAGAAAGCAAGGAAGGAAAAAATCAAGGCAATGAAAAAAGGAAGGAATGAAAGGAAGGAAATGAACAAGGAAGACGTGGGAGTTGCAATTTGTATGATATATTATCGAAGTGACTTCACAAAGAAACATGCACTTACTAGGAACGGCTGTTTCACAAATCCATGGTGTTTCGAAAAATGTTATCCTTCTTCGAAACAGAATTGTTGTGGATGCAAATGACTGACTGATTCACGATCGCCACCAATGAACTTGTTGATGAATCTGCCAGTCACTTAATGAAGCAACATACGAAGCAAATCTTGCACGTCAACTAGTGTCAATCAAAGAGCAAATCGCGTATAAAATCAGATTTCAATTCTTGACAACTAACCGTTGCCACGCTGAACATATCGTATTACTAAGTCGATCACAATGAACATTTGAGATGTCACATCTTTATTCAATTAAAATCTCGCATATTGATACAATCAGCTTAATAATGGAGTAAGCTAAAGGAAATGCTACAAGTATCGCTTAAGTGACCAAATTATCTGCAGGCTCAGGAATACTTGGAATAGCAGCATGTTCCTTCACGAAGCTGAAGTCAATCAAGCCGCGGACTGTAAACTTCGAGGCCTTACGGATGATGTTAGACATAACAAGGAATGGTTGCAGGAGAAAAAGAAAAAGTTTATCGAATACACTTAGAGTGAAAAGGTTATCCCGAGTATAATGCTTTGCGTTACGTTTTGTGATGAATGCTGGCCCAAGGGTGGCCTTGATCTGAAGTGGAGAGTCCGGGCAGCTGGCTAGAGGATTATTGCTGTGGAGGGCACCTTTCATCAGTGGGCTGCCGGGATTAAGCAGTTCTTCACATTCATTCTCACTAAGCCCATCTCTGGTTTCAGACTTCCTTTTCCCGAAAGACAAAAGCACCATAGAGGAAGAAGAGTGCTTTTAAACCTTGGCTACATGCGGTATTGCTTTAGCTCGTAGTTCAACCCCGCCATGGGTTTATTACGATCACTTTGTGTGTCCGTCCGTCCGTCTGCGTGTGTCTGTTAATAACCTAGGTCAAAAAGTAGTTGACCAATCAACTTCATTTTCCACGAGGGGCTTCCCTTGGACAAAGGGATGAAGCGATTCAATTTTGAGGAAAATCGCCCCGGGGTTAGGGTTGGCTTGAGGGGGGGGGGGGGGAGCAAAATTTTTGCCCAATGATAAGAGATATGCAAAAAAAATTCAAGTGCATATATAGCCTAAACGGTGAGAGATAGACACGTGCTTACTATTAGACAAGGATAGGAACTCGTATATGGAGAGTCCAACTGCACCATTAAATTTAACCTTGAGTGACCTTGTAAAGGTCAAAGTCAAGGTCACCCAAATTTTAAAGGTTATATCTCATAATGAAGTCAAGTTAGGCCCTAGGTTACTATTAATAATCAATAGGAAACCATATATGGCGAGTCCAATGACACCATGACATTTGACCTTGAATGACCTTGAAAGGTTAAAGTCAAGGTCACTTAAGCGGTAGGAGAGGTGTATGTTATACATACATTTGCCAGTATTGTATTACCATGGTAATCTATGTCACAGAAGGGGCTTAGCCAGGCGGGCGGGGTTTTCCGCTGTCTCGGCGGTCTTTCTTGTTTATTTTGAAGAGCACTTTGTGTTTGAACGGTAGAGTGAAAGTGTCCATACGGTGTGTTTTAGACGGCTCATACTGCACACACTGTTCGTACAATTCATTCATCGTCATACGTCTCATCACCGCCAATGATGATGTTCACCAATGACTTTTATTGTCTTCATACAGACGTTAAATATGTCTTATCTTAAGCTGGGGATCTATACACAGTGACACTGGTATATAACGACCACCCTGGGAACCAACAAAATGTGATCCCTATACACAGGTGGTCTTTTTATATTCAGGTTCAATAACATGGAAAATATACCCACGGGGACCTGTTAAATGTGGCCTCTATAACCAGGTGGTCTTTATATACAGATGGTCTTTAGAGCAGGTTCGGCTGTAATTACAAGTTGATCACTTTTGCCCGTTTGATGGAAACATTTGCAATGTAGTACAGCATACTGTGTGCTAGGGCCAAAGTGTAACATTGATATCCGTATATAGGACACCTATGTATACTATCCAATTATACCACTAATTGCTATTTAGTAGTATCGGACTGGCATACAATCCATGCATGCAGTATCGATATCAGTTTTACAGTGAGTGTCACGTGGGGGGGGGGGGGGGGGGGGGGGGGGGGGGGCCGCCGGGG
>JAAUYG010038400.1_pt1 | contig 10966 bp, 12 predicted proteins | sample 7278091 | NCBI WGS metagenome assembly JAAUYG01 (sample SAMN14350201, study PRJNA611818) | marine sediment metagenome | isolation source: surface marine sediment (0.6m) | place: French Polynesia: Moorea | collected 2018-08
CTGTGTTTATCTTTTTTTTTAACTGTTTTTAATTTTCTGATTTTCTCCACTATTCCAAAAAAAAAAAAAAAAAAAAAAAAAAAAAAAAAATACATGGCGCATGGTCATGATTGCAAAGGACAAAATTTTTTCGGGACAAAGCCATTTCTCAGAATGGCATGGAACATTCAGGGAAAAAAACAGTTCTAATTTACAAAGTTCCTCAATTTTGCAGAAACTGCCGAGAAATTATGCTGGGGGGAGGGAGAGGGGGGGAGCTTTCAAAGAGAGATGGGGGGGGAGACAAAAAGACAGAGGAACATGCAGAGTCACAAAAAGCCGAAATGAAAACATGTGGACAACTACGACTCAACACACAAAAGCTACAATTCGTGAGTCCTTGTGAAAGCAGATAACAAAAGCCAGTTTTGCATATTTTGCTTGAAATTTCATGGTTTCCCATTCTTTTTTACCCCCATCAATGAGCTACGCGAGAAAGCCATTTTGTGCAGCTTACTGCAGTGTTTTTGAGTTCTGCGTCACTGCCGAACTACAGCTGTGGTGATTTAGGAATAGATGGTGATCACTTCTCGTCCTCCACCGCGAACCATTAGGACACGTTCTAAGCCTTCCGTCAGCACCTCCAGGTACTCCATATCTGCAACAATAGCATCAGACTGGCACCGGTATTATAGTTTTCATACGTGAACACTTGGCTCGTTTCGTTTCACAAGTCATGCTCGCCAGGGACGAGACAAAGTCTCGGCTTGAAGAAAACAAGGACGCTTCGTCAGCGCAATGGCTGTGTGGTCAAATGAACCGCACTATCACATGATTAGCCAATGCCATCTGGAGCCTGGATGTCACAGAGGTAACAAGCCTCCGACAAGACTTGCTCCCCAACATGGATTGCCACGCCCAACACGAATGCGCCACAACACGGATTACCACAGGGGCGTGGCAAAAAGGCGCTTCAAAAGGCCTTCCTAAGTCAAACCGCTTGCAGTGCTCTAATCCAGAAGGCGCATCAAATACAAACAATTGGAGCACCCCCTTGTGGGGGGGGCGGCGTTTGACCCAAGGAAACAGCGGGGAGAGACGGCCTCGCGGCAAAATTATCGAGACGCGGTCGAACCCGCTCACACCTAAAAAAAGATAAAACGTACAGTTCTGCTCTCCGGCCTGGTGTTTGGGAGGACCCGGCAGGTTGAGTATGACAAGCTTAGCTGCGTGTGATCTCTCCACAATAGCTTCGTTCAGCCTCACGGCGGTGTGCATCCGTCGAACGTTACTGCTGTCACTGCAAAACACAACACGAAACATTCACTGTTCCGTTTTTCTGATTTCTCCCGCAAAAGGAGAGCCAACACCAAAACAGACTTGGTGCGGCGGCTGTCTAAATATTTTGCTGTTCAGGTCGCAAAACGGGACTTCTCACTCCTCCAGAACCTAGGACAGACTGGCCTCTTTTCCCCATCCTCTCTTTTCTTCTGCCTAAAATTGGCTACACGCAACAAGAATCGGCTGTTTGAACATCGTGGACACATGTTGCACATCAGCGAGCAGTATTGCGAAACAGACACACGATGATACCAAACGAAACAAACGTTCAAACACTCCCAACTAAAAACGGGCGACATCTCAATAGGTGACATGTCAGCTTTTGGCGGAGGTGACGCTTCTCTGAAAAACAAATGGCCCACGCTGTCTCAGCGTAACGGTCATACGGTCTCTGTCATGTGATTGGCCGTCTCATGCCGGACCTGTCTGTCCCTCCAATCGTTCTCGCCCCCCGTGTAGTCCCCCTTGTGTCCAGCCCCCCGGCACATTCCTGTGCCTACCCCCCTCCACAACGACGACGACACGTACATGATTTCGTTGGGCGGCCCGTTGCCACCGCGCGGCCCAAAACATTAAGTTTAACTTGTGTGCAAAGGAACAGAAGATGTAATTTTGTCTTCACAATATTTCAAATCTGATCTCTGTAAACCCAACCTCCACACAGAAATTGGCACATTCTAGGGTTGCTTCTGGAACTTGATGTTTCCATTCCATATTTAGTTCCTATTCTGCTAAGACAGAGAGTCATTCATTCCAAAAATTAAACTCTAAAGAAACAGAACGTTCGTACTGAACGTCGGACGAACCGCAGTGAAATTTAAAACACAGCTTTTGTCAATCGGACATTTTTACCTCTCTTCAGATTCAGCACATGGCAGACGGTAAGAGTTGAAAATCAACATGCTGTGCACAATAAAGTCGGTTTGTACTTCCAGTGCAGTTGGGCGCATGCACTACCGTCAAGGTTACGTTACAGTGACGCTTTCACAACCTAAGTCGGGTCTGCCAGAAATATTTACGTTTCCTTGTGAAAAGGAATGCAAAACTAGCTGTCACAAATGAGATTTCTGGAGGTAGAAAGTTTCTTAGAAAGAAACAATAACGTGTAGCTTACGAGTTACAAATTTACGAGTGCTAAAGAAAATGGTGTTGAAAGCGAGACAGAAAAATTGTTCTTACGGCTTCAACAGGTTTGCATTAGTAGAAGCATTGTTTCTGGCGGAAAAAAGATCATTAGTACATCAAGTTATTGTTTGCACACAAAACTTCATTCATCATGGTCAGATGAAAACTACGGCAACTGTACACATGTGGAGTTCCTCCAAAGTGTGCGGTGAGAAGACAATAGTAGACCCCCAAGGTGCAGTGCTGTCAACAATGGCGCTGGATGTGCGCATTCTTTGCGACCCTTGAGAGAAGCCATGTTGCCCTGGCAGTTATTTTTGCATGAAGAATTCTCGAGGAAAAGCGTAGGTAGTAGTAGGCTTGTCTGAATTACTTTGGGCTCAAGAAGATGATTCTTTTTGGCGCAGCAATGCGCCCACTCAAGAACAGAGGACAAGAACAATTCGATTTGAATCACGCAAAATCAAAAAAAAAAAATTCTAAATCGTATTCACACAACGGTGATCAGCGAGCAAAAGCTTTACTTACGGCTTTATGTCAAGTACATTGGCAGGTAAGCTGTTGGCTGTGCTGTTATTGCTTGTAGGAGCTGGTCCGGTGGCATTGGGGGTGAAAGTGAACTGATTCATCTCGGAAAACTTGTTGTTGTCAGTGCTCAAGTCCTTCATTTCTTGGGCTTCACCACCCTCTTCTGCAAAAGAAAATTCATCACAACAGGTAATCAAAGAGTCCCAACTTCTTGTTGTTCTTGGACACCTCTTTGCCTCAAGATGCCACCCGACCACGCCACGCCGGTATTTTACACCTGCGGCGTCAGCAGACCCCCTCTGGTGAACAGCCTGGGACCAACCCCTGGACTGATATGAGTGAAAGAACTGAAGCGCTGACAGCGTCGGGGCTGAGCAGATATGTAATCAGTTGGGAAGTCTGGGTGTTCCAAAAGTGCAAAAGAGAATGGTTCACCGGCAAAGCTGTATTGTGCTTGCCAGTGGAGGGGTCAACTGAAAATTGACAACAGGTATCGCACGGTGGTGAACGCGCAAAAACAAAGGACATGTTCGATTATCAGTGTCTAACACACAGCAAAGGTTGAAAAGTCTCTGACAAGTTCCAGTTACCAGTTATTCAAGAACCACTCAAATTCAAGCCTCCGAAGACTTGCTTTCTTTTTTTTGCATCTCACAGATTTCGAAACATCGCTTCCGCTGTGTCAGCGTAAAGGCCGCGCGGCAAGGATGCCAAATCAGTACATTTTTCAAACCGTTGCCCTCACAATAACAGTGGTAAATCATCTATGCATTTCAGGAAATTACTGTCTTGTAGGTGGTGGGTAACGACGACGACGACGACATCCATGACTTCACAAGGCCGCCCTATTCGCACGGCCAAAAATTCTTCCCAATTCTACTAGGGACAGGTGTTGTACCAACTTTTCCTTCTCCACTGCTGGGGAACTATGGTCGCTGATTGCAGCAAGACAGAAGACATATGTCAAAGAAACAAAATTTCAAAAATATTTGCATTGGGGCCAAAATACATCACCAGCACCTTCACTTTTATTTACAAAATGCACTTCTGACAGCAAGGAGACAATACTGAGATGAACGAAAATATCCTCTACACGTCCTGGGGAAAAGAACATTGCACGTCACAAAGTACGTTCACGAGCAAAAATAAAACAGGCTCATGCACAAGTGCAGTGGAACATTCTCAGCCTGATAACACCAGAACAAATGTGCACCAGTGAGGTGTTGACAGGTATTCACGAGGTATCACATTGTCACCAAAGAACATAGTTGTTTTCAGTAATTCTCTGTCCTTTGGTGAAAATAGGAACGAAATGAGCAAAGGAGCAGAAAGTTCTACCATTGTCATCAAAAGCAGATGTCGTAATTACAGCAGGAAGAATGATATCTTTGTCATCTTCATTGCTTTGATCTTTGCTTTCTGATTTTTGGCTGTTGGTTTCTGATTTGTCTTCTGTGCGGGCGTGGGCAAGAATGATACAAGATGCAATTAGTACGAAATGCGAGAAGTGTGTTCAGTTTTACTGATTTTCCTTTCTAAAAGTCGTGAACGTGCAACTTTTTGCTGTCTAACAGACACATGTACATGCCATGTCCGTCACTGAGACAGTCTAGCTGTGCTGCAGGTATATCAGCAACATGTATTTATTCTTCCTTTTTTCATAAACTTGGAGATTACAAAGTGCATTGCAGCAAAGTACCTTATTTTGGCCATTTTGAAATTTATTCAGGAGTGACTTAGAACCGACGCAACAATGGAAAGAAAGAATGTGTGTCCATTACCTTCTTCAGCAGCAGAATCAACTGTGATTTCAATGTTTGCAGGAGTAGCTGGCACCGGCTTGTGCGCGTAGTCTACTATCGACTGCGGCTGAAATTAAAATTACAATCTGGTTTTCAGAAACAAAAGGAGATTTCGAAAGTTTCCTCGTGTGTGGCACGTTTGAGCACGAAATGAAAGATGATTGATTCTATTGGAGCTTTTTTCCAACTCACCGTCATGATTTTGTCAGGATGTTTGAGACTGGCTTTTCTCATTTCCTTGAGCATCTCCGTGCGCTGTTCCATCATTAACGTTCGCTCGTATGTGTACGCTGAGATCGCTTGATCAGGCTGGCAAACGCAGAATGGAAAGAAACAAACATTAAAAGTGAGTTTGCATTTACCAGTCAAATCCGTGACAAAAATTCATCATAATGTGTGGAGATAAGGCTCACCATTTCAACAACTGCGACTTCCGCTTGTAAACGCAAGTGATACAAAAATGTCTGCAAATCTTTCTTCATTTGAATACTGTTGTCCTCCATTTCTGTGAAAACAAACATTCGGAAACATGTGAGCGAAACTCGTCAGTGCAGTGGAGAATATCTTCGTTCTTGTGCCACTACAACGGAGTGAATGACAACGATTACTGACGCGCAACTGTGAAAATTCTCATCTTGCAGTTCTTCCACACTTTGTGCTGCGTCAGAAGGAATGGAAGAAGCATAAGGAGTCCACCATCATCTGTGACACGACTGAAGGAAAAGTTCTTTTTTTGTCTCATCTACAGAAAGGCGTGTTCACACAAAGCAGTAAACAACAGACACAAAGCAGAGGTTCAGCTCAACTGTACAAGTTTCAAAACACTCAAAGAACACGATTCCCAGTAAATTCTCGCAAAACCGATTCTGTTCTGCACAAAGGATACGGACAATCCACCAAATGTCAATGGTGCCCACCATCTTGTCTGAGTTTTCAGGGAACTGCTCAATGCCTTTTGGTATCAACACAGCCAGCTGACATGCTGCAATGTTCCTCAAACATTCTGAAATGGAATGATGCAAGCATGTTGAAAACTGCATGCGGGATGAAGAAGCAACTTGCTTTGAATTCCGGACTGGTCCATGAGAGGGACAAATGAGACAAATTGTGCGCCCCGAGGGTGAAAGAAAACGCAGTGGAAGCCACTAGACTTCCAGTCAAGGGAAGAACCATTTTATTTGCATTCGTCCCCAATGCAGGAGAATCAAACAGTTGTTAACTGACAGTGAGGGGCCACGAATACCAGAACTGTGCACACAGAACGACAACTACTTTTTCTTCTTTCTCTGGAATTTTCACGAAAGGGCACTGTTTTTTTCCTCAAACATTTTACTTACCAACGAATACTTTGTAATGTTTAGGATCACTCTGCTGCCTCCATCCGTAGGGCCAACCCAACACGACCGTGTTGTGCCGCAAACCACCCACGCCTGACGTTTGTATTCTGGTAAAGGCAAAGAAAGGATAAATCCCTTGTTTTGGTCACACAGCAAAACACACAACAGTTGGAAAACAAAACACATGGAAGTCACAGAAAACTTTCTTCCTTTTGAGGTAAGAACGTTGGCAACGCGTGGTAGATTTGTGACAAACTTACAAATTGTTCAAGCCTTCGACAACATCATCCGTCACGAGAACTTCAGAAAACCCTTTTGACTTCTCTTTCTTCATGGCTGCCACAACCGCCTGAGGGAGAGAACATGAAGCTGATGCTGGATTTATTTGATGGAAAGGTCAATTAAACACGAGGAGCACGAGTAAGCCTCACTTGAGCCTCTGCAAAGGGACTGTGGAGATTAGTCCAAAAATGGTGACTTCATTTCCATGTGAAAACCCTCTCGTTCTTGAATTTCCCCCACTGGAACATTACCTGTCGTGCAGCCTGGGCATCTGCATATTTATCTCTGATGTTTCCCTCGATAACTGACGCCACCAATGTCAGTCCTTTTCCTGTCAACAAAATGTATCTCTTGAAGACAGATTCAGTTTGACAGGCTTCGTTTTGTTTTGTTTTTTTTTTGAGATTTTGCTGTGCGAGGTTCAATCTTTAGCAGTCTTTACCTGCTTTAAGCTGACTGCCAAAAGTCAGCATCTTCCTGTATTTTGGTTCCAGTTCATCATTTAACTTTAACAAGATGAGAACTTGAGGTCTGAAAAAAGAAAAACAAAAAGTTGAGCAATGCCATTTGCAATGGAAATTGTCCATTCTGTGTCTAAGCAAGTGTTTGTTATTTTTCACGCACCTGAAATTTTTGACATGAGGTGGGCCTTCTTCAAGTCTATGTAAAGCGTATCTTGCAGCAGACATAGCCAGCCCTCGGAAGCCGTCTCCCCATTCTTTCTCAGCTCTGAAAACCAATCCCAAGATGGTACAGATGCCGTATAACTGTAGAACTGAAAGTTTGTGTTCATGCCAAGTGCGCTGTTACAAAAACAGTTTGGATAGTGGCACTCTGCACTCTTGAGGATTTATCACGGAAGGTAAGAAATCTTACCCCTTGTATTCGATGTACTTGTAAATGCTGATTGCGATAGCAAAAGCTCCCATGGCATAGTACCAACTGGATATGAACATGAGTGCCACACACAATGCGACTCCAAACAGCGACAGTGACCTGAAAGGAAAAGTATCTTGCTTCTGAAGATCAGTCACATTTGCACAAAATTTCTGGACGTTCAACAACGGCGAGGAAAGCTGCATCCAGATCTCACCAAATTCACTCATCGCATTTCGTGAAGCTTTTCTCAATTGACAAGAAAAGGGCAAAAAAGTGAAGTATTTACCAATGATAGAAGCGGAACCTCGGTCTCCAGTTCGGCGTTTTCAGAAGGGACTGCAGGACACAAGCAACGTTGACAAAACCATAGCACATCAAGAAGAACCTGCAAGAAAGTATTTCGTACGTAACTGGGACTGGCATTTGACTCTTTCGTCATTGCACCAACAGATACAATTGCAAAAGTGTATCCGTCACAATTGTAAGAAATTCTGCAAGAAATAGAAAGGAGCAAAAGCCGCCGAGTACAAATGGTTCAAAGGAGAGGCAGACGCAAAAACTGATTGAACACTGAGTATTCTTTGCGCTGCTTCTTTGCGCCAAACAGCGCAGAAGGAAATACCCACATGGTGATGATGGGCGCAATGTAGTCCAGACTGGCGATGAGGACTCCGATTTCGGAGATAGCAGCCGTGAGAAGGAGCGCTCGCAGAGGTTCGCCCTTCTTGGTGGTGACGCTGAACAGATTGAGGAACGGTATGACGCCGTCCGCGGCAATAGCCTGTAGAAGCCGCGGCGCACCTGAAGTCCGAAAAGAGAAACGCTGCTCTTTAACATTTCATGTTGTGTAGTACGGATCAGAACCCAGCAAAACTTTTCAATCAATCGCGCGCAAATACCAAGCCATATCATATTACTTGCCACAAACGACTGCAAAAAGACTTCATCAATCCCGCAGCCCTAATTACACAAGCAAAATGCACTGATTTCTACTTTTTTCCTCCAGATCTACGTCAACGTTAAATAGCTCACCAGTCAAACTTTGGAGTCCGGCTCCAACAGTTGACAGGAAGGACCCGATGAGAATAACCCACGGAGAGGGCCACGCCAGGTTTGCCACCACCAAACCACCATCAATACTCTCACCAAATCTGTGTTGTATAAAGTGACGGCACGTGTGTTTCTCTTTTCCTCCGACAAATCTGTTTGGCCGAGATTCTCGTGATCAAATGTGTTTTCTCGTTTGCTGTGTTTGAACTTACTTGTCTCTGAGTAATGCGCCTTCAATAGTCGCACCAAAGAACAGCACACAGGACAAATCTACACGGCAGTTAGGGTACGCACGAACGCAAAAACATGCGGATTACTTTTTTCCCCACGATAAAGTTCAGAAAATCCAGGTGAAAGCAAGAGCCTTTCAAGTGCAGAAAACAAATGGGTGAGAACTTGGGATTCAGGCTTCTTTTTGTAAAACACGAAAGGCGCCAGGAATCTGAGCTCTTCCAACAAACTGACAGAAGTCAGCAAGCATCACACGCGGTAACTTTTGGACAGGGCAATGGATTTTGTGCAAATTTACTTTTCCCTTCTTGACAGGATCATCTTCGCAAGAGGATACAGACAAAGGACGTTGTGGCAATAGCTGCTATGGTTCCAGTCGGAATGGATTTCGATGCGTCGGCGAGATCTCCTGATCTGTTCGATCCAGCCATAATTCCTGCGCAAGAAGAACCACATCGTTCGAAACAACACTGAGCACGTGATTTGCGGTGCGTCAAATGGAATCCTCCTTTTGGGCTTTCCCCTGGCGAATACGTCAAGGCAGGGACATCGCCCCGGTGCAGCTATGCTAACCAGTGTTTTCACGACTGAACATTGATCACTGATGTTTGCTTCAAATGCAGGAAATCCTGCTTTCTGTAAATCCTCATTTCTGGCGAGCTCCTCACTTTCCTCACCTGTGCAGGAAGGAAAGAAGATGGCCAACAATATCGTGAACGACGTGGCGATGTCCGCTATGATCTCTCCTTTGTCTTGGTCTCCCTTTGTGTCACCATCAACCACCTCCCCTCTACCCTTGTACATGTTGAACGTGTTCTCTGAAAGCAACAAAATCTTTCAGTCAGTGGGCCTTTTTCGCGTGGAAAAACCTGGTTGTCCTTTGCCGTCTAGTTGCAGAAGCACTGTTCTGATGAGGGAAAGAGTGGTTGGTGAAAAGAACATGAAAGCCTTGTGAGTCTCCAACTGTTTCCCGACGAATGTACCCATCTTACCCATGAAAACTCCGCTGGCAATTCCAGGAATTCCCTTGAGTCGATACGGTTTGTGAGTCTTCAGATACCCACAGCCATCGCTTGGGTCAGCATCGCTTGCATCAGTGTTATTGTTGCAGTATAAGTCGTAAATAGCATCAGATGCTTTTTGTGTTGTTTCATTGAAATAGCAATCCTTCAAATCGACTTTGCTGCTGCTCATGATCCGCTCTCCTATCATGCAAACTCTGCCAAGAGAAGAAAGTAAAACTGCAACACAATTTTCTTTCACAGCGCGTGGCGATTGCATCACGAGATAAGGCACCACAGAAACTTCAGGATTGTCGCAAAGCAAAAAAAGAAAAAAAAAGAGCCACAGTGCCCCCTCTACCACACAAAATGACTTGTCCCATGTGGGGCAGCTGAGGTGGTGGTGGTGGAGTGTGTCCCAGCTATTTGCGCGCACAAACAATTTTAAAACCAAAAGTACCTGCTCGTACAAGTCAAGTGAATGCGAGAGCAATGCTCAATAGAGCCTTCTATGAAAAGTACTTACTCTGGCCCTCCATTGGCAGCGAATATGCCGATGTAAATGGCGATGATGGAAACGATGACACAAAAGAGGGCAATGGGAGAGAATTTGCTGACGAATTTCACTCCAAGGAACACCCAGAAGAACATGATGAGGAGAAGGATGGTGCCGTAGAGCCGATAGTTGTTGAACTTGACGCTCTCGTCGATGACATCTCCCCACAGTGTCATCGGAGGTGCGATGTACAACTGAAAGGCAACGAGAGGTAGTTGGAAGCCAGCAAAACTGAGTCCACTTCGTGATGCTGATGACCAATGGAAAGAAGCTTTGTAGTGGGTTCGTCCAATTTGTTTTTGGCAATGAATCGTCTCAGAAGTTTTCCCATTTTAGTGTGGCGGGATGGGCAATGAAATAGAACAATTTGGGACAATTGTTATCAAGTTCATAGCTTCGTAAGTAATGCGGGTAAACCGCCGTCTGGACGATGTCTAGACCAAGGAGGCGTTGAAAGACCGAAACAATGCTGCGCAGATGCGGACAACAGGGTGAATGAAGCAAATAAAACTTTTAAACTTTTCGAAACCGCAGTTGATAAGAGGGACTTGCTCGAAAAGGAGAAGCAGCATGCAGCATACAAACTTTGAGGGGCTTGACGGACACAGAGGATTTTCTCCAATCAAATTACCGCATTAATGATTCTAAATTGAGGATCTGCGCACAAGAACTCAGCCCGCCCGGGGCCATATACTATATACTGCGCAACTGCAATTTATGACCTTTCAAAAGGCGAAACATGATCGCTGATAAAAGGGGACTGTAGATCAGCGGCAAAAAAAAGAGCGGTCCCTCTTGGGGAAAATTAAGTGTGACCATAGAACGCAGGAACCTTTACGTTCGTTGATCTCGTAC
>JAAUYG010013747.1_pt1 | contig 10965 bp, 12 predicted proteins | sample 7278091 | NCBI WGS metagenome assembly JAAUYG01 (sample SAMN14350201, study PRJNA611818) | marine sediment metagenome | isolation source: surface marine sediment (0.6m) | place: French Polynesia: Moorea | collected 2018-08
CGTGACTCCATAAGGCCGATTCGACATAAAGTCGCGCTCGGCCTAAAAAAGAACAACTGTATCTGGCCCAATAAAGGCGGTGAATGTACTTCTTGCGTGCGGTTTGCGTATCAACAAAATTCTCTGGTGACTGCTGCCCCCTTAAAACGCCCCCTGCAGATGAGCCAATAACAACCTATTTTTACCTTGTAGAGCACGTTCCCATCCTCCATCAGCTTGTTGAGCAGCAGAATCATGACGTCAGGTTTTCCTGCCGCCATGGCCCACGTGGCCGGACCTGTCGCGTGACAGAGAGAGCGAATCAGCAACGAAAATGCAGCAGCAGCAAATCAGCAAAATCTTCAATTTAAGTTGCAATGTTGATTGGCTACACACTGGGTCACCAGTGCTTTCAGTATGTTCTGGGTACACTGACCTAGTTTGACGTTTATATCCTGTTTTTACTGACCTAGTTTGGCGCTCTTTGAGGATACTGACCAATTTGGATTCTGGCTTAGTTTGGCATATTCTCGGGATCCTGACACAGTTTGGCATAAAAACTCTGGTGACATTGACCGAGATTGGCCTCTGCTCTGGGCATACTGACCTAGTTTGGCGCCCTTCCTGAGGAAGCAGACCACGACACTGGTGTTCCTGCAGCCTATGGCTCTGTCCAGGGGCCGCATGCCGTTGTGGTCCACGTGTTCGATGGCTGCTCCCCGGTCCATCAAGTACTGAACCTACATGTGCAAAACAGACAAATCTTCCGGTCAAAAACCCGTCAAGCCAATCAATTGGGAGCGATGACTGCATGGTTATCTACTGCCCGAGTTCAATACCAATTCGTGACCACAGTGGATAGGCCTTTTGACAAGTCAGAGAGTCAAGAACCCACTATGATTTCACATTCATCCACTCAATTCAGAGCCAATTGTCAACCATTTGTTTGCTCAATTCTGATGCCAATTCGTGTTCAGTGTTGATACCCTTCGCTTCCTAGGGCCCCGTTCACACAGGTCGCGGCGCCAGACCCTTTGATCTTGCTTGTGTGCTGCGTGAACACTGCAGTAACTAACAATGGGTTCAACATGCAAACAAGTTTAGCACCAAATTTTTGCGCAAATCTGCTTCCGAGTCCTGTGTGAACTGGGCCTTGGTCTTGTTTTTGACGGAGTAGCCGCGATTCATACAAAGCAAGAAGAAAGAAGTGCGCACCACTTGCGCATCTCCGTAGAAGGCGGCGAGGTCGAGAGGCGTGCGGCCGTTACGGTCCGTGTGGTCGATGTGCGAGTGGCGCTCCACGAGGGACTGCACGCAGTGTAGGTGGCCCTTGAGACACGCCCAGCACAGCGCCGTCAACCCTTCCCGGTCACACAGTGTCACGGAGGAGCCTACAACAAAAAAAGGCCGCTGCTAATGTTGAGGCCACGCGGCCTATTTGCTCGATAGGTCGGGGAGGGGTGTGTCTGCGACAACCACCACCACGACAACAAGGAAGACGGCAGGGTAACTCAAAAAGCCGCGTTTCACCCCTATTTTCCCACTGAGACAGTAAACTCCTCAGACCACTGCACCAGTGTGAAGGTTTCAGAAGTAAACTCAATTGGCATTCACTCTTGCCACTCTACCTTTGTCTTTCTTCTCGGGATGAGCGGCCAATTGTTGGCCACCACATGAGGCAGCAAGTATACCCCGGGTAAACAGAGCGCCGAGACTGACCTTTAGACAGGAGCATCTCCACGACGCCGAGATGTCCCTCCGCAGCGGCGCACATAAGCGCCGTGCGCCCGTGCTTGTCGAGCTGTTCCAGCCCCGCCCCTCGGTCCATGATCACATCCAGTAACTCCCACCGACCTGCAACCATAAACCATCTCAGATAACAGATGGTTTTATCTTCACGTGTACGTGAGGCAAACACGTACGGTTTTACGTGCTTTTCAGGGTCATCAGCCAATCACAGAAATTGATTCATGTTTAGATCACGTGTAAGGGCATGATTCTTTCTCACGTTTAAGTGCAGATGAAAGTATTTTTCATTCAGTACGGGAAGCACAACACAAAATGGTTTTACATTTTCCTTGCTTGTTTATATTTGCAGGACACGGAGCATTGGATGCTCACAATACAAGAACGCTTGGTCAGGGCAAAGGCCGCGCGAGTCATCCACACCCTCTCGCAGGCAATCAGTACCAGAGGGTGTCCACAACGACAATGATGATATATACTTTACCCAATAGGCCGTTCAGCTTTTAGCCGCGCAGCCCAAAACGAAAACTGAGATGCGCACCTGCTCGGGCAGCGCAGAGTAGCGGCGGCATGCCCCGGTTGTTGGTCGCCTCGACACTCGCTCCGCGCTCCAGCAGCATTAGCACCACGTCCTGGAAGGCACTCTGACACCCCGCCGTCAACGCTTCAACAAGATCACCGCTTAATACAACCAGCGCTCAATTAAATCCCCACCCAATAAACCACTGCTCAACAAAACCACCGATCAATAAAACCATCCCTCGACAAAACCAGCGCTCAATACATAAAACTACTGCTCAACAAAACCACCGCTCAATAAAACCATCCCTCAACAAAACCAGCGCTCAATACAACCACTGCTCAATTTTCTTCGAGTTTCCCAATTATTCCAGGATTGGGATACACTTTCCACGATTTTTGCAGATATTTCAGGGAAACGTTTCCTGGGTCAGTCCCAAAACGCTTCGAGTGACACAAGATCTTATTCGCCACAAAAGGGTAGTCATGTTTCCCCTGTGGTGTGAGTGAAGCAACGCATGACGCACCTGTTTCGCCCATGAGGGTGTCGCTCATGTTGATGCCGAATCCTTCTCCCGCCACCTCGTGCAGGTTCAGCAGGAACTCGCACAGCTACAAGTACAGGTACATGTTGCCAGTTCAACACTTGCGTTGCACAGGTCACAGTTGTTGTGGTTTACCTTTGGCAAACAGGGGATCAATTTGCATTGCGAGGAACAATGTCAAAATTACGCCGCATTCGCACTCGTACCGTGACGGTCTGTGAGAGCGACCAACCAGTTGGCAGAAGGGCAGAGGGTGACACGCACAGTCTTGTGAGGTGAAAAGCTTCATGTACCCGATGCATTCAGCGTGTTGGAGGTCCACGACGACAGCAACATGACTCAGAGGCTGCACCGCTTTCAGCTGCACGGCCTAAAAATCGGTGAAAACAACACCAAGGGCTCACACCAGTAGCAACGTTGGAGACAAAGAAGGGGTCGAGTACCTTTTTGTGTCCCATGCTGGCGCCTGCAATGAGCGCTTGTTGTAAGGCCTCGTTCCTGGTTGGTCGGCGGTCCGTGCAGCCCGACCAATCACATTGCAGCAGGAAGCTGAGCGCGTCTAGCTGCCCATTGGACGCCGCATGAACCAATGGCGACTGCCCACTGTGGTCCATGTGATTCATCTGAAAAATAAAAGATCGTTCTTTCTTGCTGTACGTTGCCATTTGGGGCCCTTGCAATAATTTGTCCACTGTCGTTTTGTCAAAATGCAAAATACTTTGACATCTGTTTTAAACCCAGCTCTTGCTTTGACTCTGTGACCAACAATGGAGCTGTCAGCATTGACGCAGATCTAGAATCGTTCTGTTGCACAAAAAGGGCGTGATGTGGAAAGCAAGTTTGCGCTGAGCACTGTTAATCGGACAGCAATACGTTGATTTCCACGAAAACACGTCTTCAGGTCCATTTCTCATGCAACTGTTACTCACTCTTTATGAGAATAATCTGGTCGTCGCATTTTTTTTTTCGAAATCTGTTTACATTTTTTCTTCACAGAGACACTTTTTTGAACGACCTCTCTGCGTTTTTTTTCTCACCCTGGCGTTCCTGGCCATCAGTTTGCGGATGACCTGTATGTGACCTTGACGCGCGGCGTAACACAGTGGGGTCATGCCGTCATCCCCAGAAAGGTCAACCTGAAAGGTCAATGTTGAAATTGTCAACAACCCATCACACCTCAGAAACGACTTGGAACATTTTGGTTTGTACCCTCGCATTTGAATCCTTTTTCTGACTGCACTGCGTCCGTTATTTCCCAATGAAAAAAACAGTTGGCCTGTCCTGGGAAAACACACAATTTAGTTTGGCAACGAACGACATCCAAATGCACACGTTGTCGTCACTGTGGGTCGGCATCTGCATTTCTGGGATTGTCTGTTTTCATCCGAAAGTGAGCCCCCAGCAGGAAGGCTTATCAGTTTAGCGGTCGCATTGCCATCGACAACGAAGCATGACCGACGTGCTGTGCCAACGTCAGCCGCGCGGCCTGAAAAGACAACAACCCTTACGCCAAGTGTGGTTTGACCGTTACCTGAGCGCCGAACTCGAGCAGCTGTCCGACCATGTCCACAAAGCCGTAGTTGGCGGCAACGCACAGCACGGGCGCGTGGTGCAGGTAGTCCGTGCGCACGTTCGGGTTGGCTCCCGACAGCAGCACCAGCCGACTCACCTAGCAACGACAGAAATAGACAAAGTTCAGATATACAGCTTTCACAATCTTGTAACGACACAGAAATGTAGGAGGGGGGTCTGGCCCGGAAGGGGTGGGTCCGGCCTGAAGCGGGGTCTGGCCAGGACGGGGTTCCGGCCTGGAGGGGGGAAGGGTCTGCCAATGTGCGTGTAATTCTCTCGTGAAGAGCCTTGCGCTGTTTTAAATGTTTCCATTCACAACTTCACTTCAAGTTGAAGAACTGGCAACAAGTTCTGTTTTCCAGAAAGAAGGACAGCACTTCCATGTTGTGCATCCCACGTGACGTTAGTGGGCACCTTGACGCAAGTGGCGTACCTTGACGTTGGGCGTGAAGAGGTTGTGCTGCGCGACCAGAGCGCTGCTCAAACAGTCGCTGCTCAGCGCCATCCAGTACGCCTGCAAGTACAGTTGGTTCCAGCTGTGAGTACATTCACACAGCAAGCAAATTCTCACAGTCAGCATGTTCACACATGTACCGGTGTGTACTATTCCATTACGCCTGTACGAAAGAACACAAGAACAGTGAGTATATTCCCACACGAGGTACATTCATGCATAAACGTATTGTGTTTGATCCGCCCTGCAATGCAACCAGTGAGGGTGGGGACAAGGGTCCAGTTTATGACAACAAAGCTATCAAAAGGACGGACGGACGGCAACGTGACTCAAAAACTGCCCTGCTTCAACAAGCAGCACGGCCCCAAAAGGATGAAATGCAGCGCAGCCAGTGAGCGAGTACCTGCATGTCCCTGGAGGAGTAGCCGCGCTGCTTGGACACGTTCTTGTAGATGTGCGCCTTGAGTATGTGGTGGCCCAGCTCGATGGTTTTCTCGGCGCTGAGCGGGGCGTCGACGCGACTCATCTTGAACGCCAGGTTCGCGTGGCCGTGTCTGGAAACATACCAACGCTCAGATGTAAGTCTGTCTACTGCCGTGAAAGCATTCGCAACAATTTCAGCGGATTCTTTTTCTTTTGGCAATTTGAATGCCACAATGACAATCCACTTGGCTGCGCCTCGAACCACAGCTGAAGGTTGTCCTCACGCCAATCAAGTAAATGTGTCCATGATGGTGATATCCAATCAACAAGTGGGTCAGTCATGCACAAGCACATCTTACAAGGGTGTCGAATGATAACCCGGAAAGAAAGTTTGAAACAAATAAAAAATTCTCCAAGGAATGGTCGGCAGCGTCATGCGTGTTCTGTCCCCTACTTCATGCACCAGCACACGCACCAAAAGAACCGCAATGTTCCAGCATTTTCATCCTCGCAGGCACCACCGTTCAAATCGTTCATCACAAAGAGAAATTATCAGACTGTACAAAACACCCCCTGTTCTATGTGTCTCTCTTTTTCTGAACTTCGAGAGCCTATTTCATTGACTTGCACCGAAAGTTTTGTGGACACCCGAAGGCGGAAGGCGAATATGCGTTCGTTTTAGTTCCACGGTTCTGCTTGCACGAGAAAACATACACACACGGGGGCGGACGCATGCAGGACACGCTCTTGGTCCAAAATCCATTCAAAACAACCCTAGCATGATGCCTACTTCCAAATTTTCAATTTGTTTCACAGTGCAAGAGGAACGCCTTCTTGCCCAACTTGCAAAGGCAAAATAGATAAACAGGTTCACAGCAGTGAGCCACACTACTGGATACTTCAAGAAAATCTGAGACCCCAGGCAAAGTTCGAGCTTGCGAAGTTTGCGCACAATCGAGTGGCGGAAAGGGATTTTTCAGTGCATGTTGTGGTCCCAGATGTCAGTTTCTTATTAACAGTGGAATAAAACACACAGTGGACGGGAGTGGGGTTGTTGTGCTGGGTACGGTGACGGGAGCTGTGGAAAATGCTTGGAAGGAAATCTGTCTGCCTCTCTCTACACACACAGACTACGGACATCACCTCACGCACAAAAACACCCGGAATCCCAAATTCTTACCGGTAATCAAACCATCTGAATAAAACAGGTGCAACCAAGTTAGCGCAAAAAGAAAAACAGCGCAGAAAGCAAAAAAATTGTTGCTTTCAAAAAAAAAATCCCGTTTTTTTTATGTTAAGGACAGAAAGAGCATTTTCTCGTTGTTTTTCCGTTCTTCTCTGAAATCTCTTGTCCTGAGAGAAAAACAATCCCTGAAAAAATGTGCAGAGGCTTTGGGCAAAATGAAATGCGGACATCAAAAAGGTAAGTAGAATTTAAACGCAGAAAGAAGGAAAACTAGCAAACAAAAGAACACAGCATGCCAACGTTACGTTACAACATCAAACTGAAGAGCCAGAAGGTTTGGACTGGGCACGCCAATGTGAACATGAGAAACTCACCTCAAATCACAGAGGAACTTTGCACTGTCGGTTTCTTCCCGTCTGATCAACCATTCCCTGAAGAAACAAGTTGCAGGTGAAACCATCTTTTGATGAAACAAAATGGACAGTGTATGGCAGCATTTTCCAATGCACGTTGATTTGTTAACGCAGCAGGCCTTGGTGTGAAGGCACCACAATACGCATTACTACTGGGAGGGGAAAAGAGGATAGATGATTCTTGACCAATGGGACACTCACCGGAAGGCGGGATGGAAGAACATGTAAGCACCGTCTCTGCGCAGAATCAGTAAACCGGAAATGAGCTCCATCCGGGCCTCGAAGTCTGCCCACGTGACGTAGCGCTTCGTGTACCCACAATTCACCGCTTCGTAAACTTCCTTGAGCGTCAACGGGTATAGGGACGCGAGACAGACGTTCAACAGGACGCACAGCTTCTCAAACGAGCGAATTGTCGGGAACTTGAGGTTGAACAACAACAGGAAGATCTCTGATAGGTTCACAGGCAGGATTTTGTAGTTGGAGCTGCTTTTCAACACCAGATGTCCTCGTTCAATCAGATCCAATAGGAGCTTCGTGTACAGGAAGCAGCCTCGGCTTAGAGTTTGCACATGCGCAGTGAACTTGACCTGCGTCGCCAGCTCCATGTTTCCGTTCATCGAAATGTTGTTGCGAATATCAGCAGAATTGTTGATGCGATAGTTGATGTACACCTGCGAACAAGAGTTGCAGAAATTGGGACCGTTTTGGTCGTCAAGCCCTTAAAGTTTTTTTTTCTTTCCTCAACCGGGAAAAGAGTGCGTTTGGGCTTGGGTGGCATGCAAATCCACTGTATTTTGCATTATTTGCTAGACGCAACGAAAGATCTTGAACGCAATTCTTGCTTGCAAACGTTTCGTCCAGCGAAACTACAAATTTTTCAAGAGCAACCCAAAAACTGCCATTCCCCGCCACAGGCCGAGGAGCTGGTTACATCTGCAGTTTTTGCAGGGGTTCCAGAACTTGGCAGCCTGAGCTGTGGTGCACAAGTCTTCAACTCTAAGTGCCCACTCTGACAGCAGAGGGCTCTCACCTGCATGTCGTTGTGCACGTGGTCGGTGGAGACGATCTTGTCGAGGCAGATGCGGTGAAGCGGGAGCGTCTTGGTCAGGTCCTGCAGGGACGCGCGCACCGTGATGATGAGCTTCAGCCAGGACGGGATCTACAGGATAAAACATGCTCCAGTAACAAGGGTGCTTCTCACGTCAAAGCTTGGTGTCTGTCTGCAACTAAACTGAGCTTCAGCTGGGGCGGGATCTACAGAACAACACACAGCAGTAACAAGGACACTTGTCAAAGCAGGGCAGAAGTGAGGGGGAGCGGTGTCTGTCTGCGACTGAAACAAATTCAGCCACGACGAGATCTGTGTACGCAACACATTGCGGGTCCAAAAGGCCAGACTGGCCTCCAGGACGTTTCTTCATCTATACACTAGAGTGTTCATCAGCACAACAGAGAATGAAACGTGAAGACGGAATCGCAGTTGCGGGCGTAATTTTCTCCAAATGGGGAATTTGGAACCAGAAAGATCTGCAGATTTTCTGCTGCCAGATCGCGCACGCAAAAAGGAATTGCATTTGGGTGTTACCCTGCTTGGGAGAGATAAAACTCTCAGTGCCATGAAAACACTCGAATTCCTCTCACCCAAGCTTCAAAACCATCCCCCAATAGCTATTTCAATGTGTGTTGGATAACTCCCAGTCCTTTTGTTCTGTGTTCGCCATTTATCACTCTCCATACATGTACACCCAACTGAATCCACTCAGAGGAAAACAGTGCACAGAGCCCACATACCTTGTTTATGTGTCGGATGAGGAAGGACGCGATGGTATCGCCGTAGTCGGGTTTGTGGAACTCAGCCTCGCTCAGCGAGTCGATGAGAACGAGGCCCATGTCGGCGCAGATCTTCCCTGATTGGTGCAGATCAGACAGAGGCTCCAGAACGCCCCGGACGAACGCCGTCGAAGGGTCCTGGATGCAGTTTCGGATGCTCAGCAAATTCTGAACGTGAGGTTCTGCAAGAAATACAGAAAACACCAGGTCACATTGGTGTCGAATTCCAATCTTGCTCCAAGCGAGCGGCCAAATGTCACAAGAGGAAAAGTCGTGTTTAAAACAAATGTAATTTGCGCCATTCACACGGAATTCGTTCCAACAGGCATACTTTCCTGTCTCTTCAATGCACGTCAACAACAAAGGACTGCTGACGATTGGAAAAAGTTTTGAGATTTTACTCTGATTTCTGTTGAGAATAAAAGACAAAAACAGCTGCCCCGCTCCACGCGAATCTGTTCTTTTGTCCAGCTGATTCCTTTTATTTGTACAGGTTTTCGAAAGGGGTAGACCATTTTTCCATTGTGGAGTCAGCGGGGGTTTCGAAACAAGCGAACGAGAACAACACGGGTACCACTGTACAAGTGCAGGTGTGTACTGTAGGAACTCCCTGCACCAATTGATTTAAATTTTTCTGTGAAAATCTAGTTTTCCCTGAATTTCCTGACCCCTGGGAAGCCTGGTGTAAGTGCAGGTACGTACCGTGCAGGAGGAAGTCCCGGTAGGCATGCAGCTGCGGGGCCCTGGCGAGGTGCGCCGCCACGCTGTGCACGAACTCCGGCACCATGCACGTTATGTTGTTGTCAGCCTGGCAGATATGGTACGCCACAACCTGCAAAATAACCGGAGATAACACCTGGTGTGGGTGAGTGTGGGGATACTTGTGCTGACAGGGAGAGAGGCCCGGGGCACCCCAATAATGTTGTGCCTGCAGAAATTTTCAGACAAGAGGCCTGTGTTGAGAAGCATGTGTCCTCTTTCCTGTGGTGTCTGGAGGGAAGAGGGTGGCACACTGGAACCTGGAGGTGAAGGCAACAGGCATGTGGTTTTGCTACCTGCTTTCCAGATCTGATTTGCCACGAGTTGCAGAAGCACACTTGGCATAAGACGAACGTGATGCATCCAACTGTCTACATGATGAGCTGCTTACATTCATGACGGGAACGTCTGACGTCTAGCATCTAGCTTCAGGACAAAAGGTGGAGAGGCGGAACACTGGTTCTAGCTTGATGAGCTGGACGAATTCGTAAGAAGCTAACGTGGCTTGAAAGTTCACAAGAGGGAGTGGACTTGACCAAAGATCTCTTGGACGGCCTGATTTCAACCACCTGAACATCTTTTCCTTATTCCGTACACACGCATCCTCCAGGCCCAGATTTCGTCCTTTGATGTTCAAGAGTTAAAACAGCTCGACACAAAATCTGAAAATTCCCGTTTGAATCCTCCTTTCTCACAGGTGGGCAGAACAGACACGAGAGCATCAGCCATGGTCGTTGTCCTGGAACACTACCATTTTCGGAAGGCTGAGTCTGTTCGTCCATTTGTGTTTTGCGAAGCGAGCTCCCCAGGGCGTTCTTGCTCTCAGACAGTACCCAGGAGCTCTTTACCTTGGCGCCGAGAGATTTGAGCCAATCATAGTTAAGGCTGGAGAGGCTGAGCGTGGAGCTGGTCACGTGATGTCGGTTCAGACTCATCGTGCTGCCAACAGGGGTCGCGTCAAAGCCTCCGGTCTGACCGGCGCTATCTGAAACGTTAAGAAGAGGAATTGTGTTTTTTTCTTGTTTTTGCGCAGATGCCAACAAGGGAGCAAATCAGAGTTCACGTCATCAATGCCTCATCACATGGTCACCCAGTCACATGATCACCTCGTGTCATTTGCCACTGGATTGGAACGACGACGACGACGAGCATGATGATAATGTAAGTCCACAAGCCGTTCAGGATTGGACCCCTGAACTGGGGGAAACATTTCACCAGAGAGGAAATCTCCGTGAGAGGAGACCTTAGTTGTTGTTGCCTGGAAACAATCTGATGTGCCAGAGCATCTAAGTGCAGCACAGTGAGGTTCTCCTGCTGCTTGATGCATAATATCAGCCAGCCTCTCTCTGAAGAGCCAAGAGACATTTCCACACCAGACGTGCAGACTAACCAGAAGTGATGATGGTGGAGTTTCCGGTCTGGAACGGGCTCTGCTCGATCAGCTGCTCCAGGATGGCCGTCTTGCCGACCCCGACGCCTCCCGTAATAACGACGCCGCGATTCCGCAGAGGGTCGTCGCTCGCGAGCTCCAGCAAA
>JAAUYG010026476.1_pt1 | contig 10965 bp, 9 predicted proteins | sample 7278091 | NCBI WGS metagenome assembly JAAUYG01 (sample SAMN14350201, study PRJNA611818) | marine sediment metagenome | isolation source: surface marine sediment (0.6m) | place: French Polynesia: Moorea | collected 2018-08
CTCTTGCAGTAAGCGGACCCGTGGGGCGTGACGGTCGCGCCTCTCGCTGAGAGTGTGCCTTGAGAACGGACGAACGGGAAGAAGCAGGTGCGCGCGCGCAGACGAGCCAAAACCCCTAGACAACCGCGCCGCGCGTACCGCGAGACGCCACAATATGCTTGTCCATGCCCTAAATATCTTAGCAATTTCGTAATTTCATGAGGAAACAGCAGTCGAATTTTATGTGTGCAAATTCTGCAATTGTTGTACCATTTTTGCAGCTTACAACAGGTGGAGAGAACACTGTAACCTTGAGACGGCAGACACTTTTGAAAATCTGAAAGGCATAAGAGAGGAAACAAGGAATATATTCAAAGAGCTTTACAGGTATGTCGGTCTCCTTGGCAAGTGGTTTTATAAAATAATAAAACTTCTTAATATACATACTTCAATGCAGCCCCAATGGGCCTCCGGCAAAACCCTTGTCTTGTGATCATTCAAAGGTTCCTTGCCATATTGTTAACCTTTATTTTAACCTAAACGATAACATTTAAATGTAATAATTGTACGAAAATGTAGTTCATACCGTAACAGCGCATCTGTATTTAAAACTTTTAGTCCATGTTCATGAACTTGACCTTTCAAGGTTATCTGGTGTCAATTCGAAGCATACATACTCCCAGGATATGTTTGTCAAAGTCCTGGGCCCACTGGCCTACAGTGCTTCACTATGTACATGTATCCCGTAGGATATTTCAAGACTTTGATCTGGGGGGTCTCAGAAGCATCATACTTATATTGCATGCCTGTCTAAGAGACGATTGACCATAGAATGAAACTGACACAATTTTTGGCCACTTTCATGACCTCGATCATCCAAAGAACTATTGGGGTCATGGTCAGATATGCATCATGTGTCAAACATCTGGCCTAAAAGTCAAACTGACAAACCAATGATTCACTGGGCATGGCCTTTGTGCCTCATGTCTGGCTGAAGATCCGGCATATGTTATGCATGGCGTGTGTATCTTGAAAGCTGCTGTTCACAGGGAATACTCGCCAGAAGGGTCCTTTAGGGTTTCCTCAGTTACGACTGTAGCGAAATTTATAGACATGCTGAAGGATAAAAGATAGGTAACACTCCTTATATAAGCCTCAACTTTTATTAGTATAGGCTAACCAAGAAAAGAATGTTGTAACAAACAACACGACAACAAAGCTATCAGAAATGTCATAAAGAGAACTCCAAACGTGAACGTCTTTTCTAAGAGCCGTAAATGCTTTTTTTTTGCGTTTTTGTCTTTTTGGTGTTAACACAAAAAAGACAAATTGACACCTTCAATATCGTGTGAATGAACCGTTGGTATTGACCCCAGCCTGGCAGCGTCGACGCACTGAAGCAATTGCACGGTTGTTCCGTGCCATAGGGATGTTTGCCACTCTTCATGTAACGTATGGGTGAGATCTGACGTTTGCGGTGGATTACATCGACGTCTGACCTGTACCGGGTTGGTCTCACACATAGTCAATTGGTGAGAGATCTGGCGATAGGGATGGCCAGAGCAACACATCAATGTGGTGTTGAGCGAGAATGCCATGTTGACATGTGCAACGTGTGGACGGGCGTTGACCTGCTGGAACGCCATTCTGGCAGTTGCTTCAATGAATGGCAATACATGCGGCATTAGGATTTCGTCTCTGTATGCCTGTGCATTGAGATTTCCAACAGCTTCCACAAGAGCTGTAAGTCTGTTCCAAGCAATCCGACCCCAAACCATCATACTACCACCCCCGAAACGGCCAGAACGTAACAGAGGCATTGGCACACCTCTCGCGGACTCTTAACATAGACTCTGCGCTTGACTCTCACGTAATGGAGGTTGATAGCCACCGATGGTTACTCCTCTTTGGTGTCTAGGGGGATTTATTTGACTCTCGACATCTGTGCCACTACCCCTTTCCGCTCCCCCAGAACCTATCTACTTGTTTGGCTCAGAAAATCTACTCCACCCAAGGGCAATGTTACACGGAACTGCATAATCGGCGCCCTCTGATAAACCTACTCCCGCAGCTTTTCCCGCTGGCCAGGCACTACACGTACTCTAACGTGAGGCACCTTCCCGTAAATCCGGATGATCTACCTCGGTCGAATAGTCCAACAGTAACACAGGTTCCATATTATTGGTACTCTATTGTAATCCACGTGAAATTCATTATGGCAAGTGTGAAATTGTAACTTAACATTAAGGTTTCTCGGAAGGATTTGGTCCAGGCAATCAAAGACATGAATGAACCCCATGGGATTATGCCACATGTGATTTCTCGATCTCGGAAGCATGGAGGTTGACCATTCTTACTATCAGTTAACCTGGCAGTCCTTAAGATTCATCTGAACTCGCAGGTGACAAATACTGTAATTTGGCGCGTACTGTGAAGATGTTGAATTGTGATATCTGAAAGCTTTTTCTAAGCAAAACATAATGTCCTATGGACCTTAGGTGCACTTGAAATTTTGCAATAAATGCAGCGGACCCAAAGACGTATTAGAGGCATCTACCTGTGCATTTTGTAAAACCCTGCCAGTGATCAATTGCGATGTTTTTGGTTATGCTTTTCTAGCTCCGTTAAGGATATAGACCTTTTCCCTGCTGCTATGGCAGAAATCCCATTAGATGGCGCTCTTGTAGGACCGACGTTCGCCTGCCTCATAGGGAAGCAGTTTCAACGGCTCAAAGTTGGGGACAGATTCTGGCACGAGGCGGAAGATAAAGGCAAACAACGTCGTACAGCCTTTACCCTTGGTTAGTAGCACCTTCCGGCGGTACACTACAGAAATAAATACTGTTTATTACCAAACCAATCATTTCACTGTGTGTATGTAAGTTTTGGTTAGTGACACCTTGCATTGTTAGAGGTAATAATTAATATGCAATTGTTTGCCTGTTGAGAACCTTGATAAAAAATGATAAAAATATATATTACAGAACAATATTATAATTATTATCTTGCCTAACCAAACATCCAAATTGTCTGTATTAAAATACAATCATCAGTCTACCAACCATTGAACTCTTCGTGTGTAAGACTTGTCTTGGATTGTCCCTCGTGGTGTTCCTCTCTGATCGGGATATTCTCCCTGGTCCAGATCAGCTAGCTGAGATCCAGAAGGCCAGTCTGGCCAGAGTGCTGTGTGATAACATGGATAACATCCAGACAATCCAGCGTTGGGTCATGTTACAACCGCGGTCTATGGCCCTGGCCAAGGCGTCGTATGTATCGTGTACAGCATATCTATAGATGGCTATAGTCAATTCCTGTATGCACCGCAATATTGTACATTTACTATGCATGGTAGACTAAAAATTGACTTACGAAAACCAATTTTGCCTTTATTTACGCGCATGTTAAATGCAGTCTATTAAAAAAACAAGGACATATAAAAAGTAATACAAACATAATAAGAGATAGTATAAATGCATATAATATGGTATTATAAATATATCTTGCTTCTGATTAAAGGAAAATGCTATTAGTTGTTATTCCATTGTTAACATGGGGACGGTGCCATATCATCCGACACCACAATAGTCGTGGTGCTTTCCTACCCAATGGTATACACTATCAGCAAAAAAAATGGTTCTCACGTGCATATTTAGACGTACAATTTTAGGTGTCCAATTTGGCATAGAAAGGTTTGTGCACGACGTTTGTAGCTAGATACGGCTAAGGACTCACGAACATTGTTTTTAATTCCTGTGCTACTCAGGTGATTTTCATTGAGTTTTAAGAAAATAACACCTGACTGTATTTGTGTCTGACAACCATTTTTGCCGAAAGTGTACATGTAAATATAGTTCCTTAGATATTCTAGCGTCTACAATACTTTTACCGGTGGAACCGCTTCACTGGTTCATTGACAGAAAACGGTAATGTTAAACTATGTAGTTGCGAGTTTATAATGGCTTTTTGTTGTGCTTTTTTTTGTGTGTGTGTTTCAGAGACACTCAGAAGCCCCATGTGGAGGCCTTGTATGGGGACGAGGAAAACAATAGGGTGACGTGTGGCGAGATTCCAGCTCTGGATCTGTCTCCCTGGAAAGAGTGACAGAACAGACATTATGGCGGCAGTCTCCAGACATTCTGATACACAGATACGTGACTCAGGAATGTAACGTTCGACCATTAAACACACTCGTTGCAAGATGCTCAAGTTCTGCTATTTCAACTCGTTTGATTTACAAGACACAGGTAGCAGTAACCGTTATCTCGACTTCAACTTCTGTGATTAGGCCTATGACAAAGGTGTTCCAATATGGTGTCTTCATCAGTGACAGCATTAGACCCCCCACACACACACACACACACGCACACCAAAAGAAGTCCATCTTGCAATGTTTTCATATACGCTAAAAGTAGCTTGCACGGCGCACCACATATCGTTTGCGACTATCGCAATCACAGAGCCTACATATACATGATATAGGATCCTACTTCCTTAACGCTTTTTGCTCAAATACAAAAGGAACGGCATAAATGCGACACTGCAACACATATTGGAAAGCACGACAAATGGCTGCATAGCGATATACAATCTCCTTCATGCTTTGTGCAGTGTATACCAGACGTATAAACTCTTTGTGTTGGTAGTAGCCAAATTTCAGAAAACTTTACAGTAAAATTTGTTACGCGATCTAATGTGGTAGCAGGTTTTTGCAGACATGGCAGTCAGTGAAATAACAGACTACGATGATACCGTTGGAGTAGCAGTAGTAGTAGTAGTAGTAGTAGTAGTAGTAGTAGTAGTAGTAGTAGTAGTAGTAGTAGTAGTAGTTACTTAGCACCTGACTTTGAAGTATACAGAAATATTACATCGCTGCACGATAAGAAATGCTCTCTGTGTTCTAACATGACTTATGAAACAGGTGATTGGCGTCTTAGCATATCTTTTATTTCACGGTCTGTTCTCTTTTGTCTCTGCTATCCATATATTAGCTTATAATGAAAACTTTGAAATGGACGATGAACAATGGGGGATAGCAATGAACAATGAATTCTTGTAGATGACTAGTAGTACACTAGATGCTAGAACAGCAACACAAATGCCCTCTGTTTCTGTAGCGCAACTTTCCACCATTCAGTAGCAGATAGATATGCCATAGTCAGTCGCCACTAGACATGCCATCATACCAATTCGCCGCCCTGGAAACAGACAATATAAATGGATCCATCATAACCTCTGTTCCCGCTGTTTGTCAGCCTTTTACAAATTGGATCTGGCGAGAACAGGTGCATCCCAATTGGAATTATGTAGCCATTCCACCCTCTTCAACAGTGAACTTTAGGCTATTTCCAACCAATTCCAGGCATGATTTGGTCAATTGACATGGTATTCGCCATGCCATAGACCATACGATATGAATTGAGTGCCATACGGCTACGCGGTATGGAGCGATATACACTGACTAGTGCGGAAAGAGGATTATTCCAATGGTCTTGGTGCTCAGACACCACTGCTCTTTACACCAGCACGAAAAGTACTGTCACAATGTTCCACCATGCCATTGGCTTGGGGGTGGTATTGCAAAGAGTTGTAATTATGTCTTGGAATTTCTGGGTAAATCGCAGAGTGCTTTGCGGGACTCTGAAGTAAAATACACTTGCTCCAGTCACTGTGTAAACAGATGGGGGCACTATTTTTCGCCATCCAGTCCTGAACAACGGCATAGTTTACAGTTGGGGTTTTCTTTGCAGAGGAAGTTTCTCGACTTCTCAAAACGACCATTTTCGTCAAATGATCTTGCATCATGGCAATGTAATCAGTGTCTTTGGGTTTAGGTTGAACACACCTATTAAGTACACTAACTCAGAGATTCTTCATTAAAAGCGCCTCAGTTGAGCTGATGTACCTGCGCACGTCTACACACCTCTGCATCGCACTTGTTGCAAATGGCGCTGTGCTTACACCAATGGTCAACGTCTTGCTGCATATGTTAGATCATTAGAATCGTTGCTTGGTCAAACTAGTGTATGGACTATACCCTGATGCGCCACCAATTAATAGTGATTGCACGCCTGAAAGATGCGGCTATAAATCAATTCAGGCACCACAATTTGCAATTCACTAAGAGTGTTCATATTCTTACAGCACCCGAGCTGGGTGCCCTCCACTATCTTACCATGGTTCAGGGAATAGGGTTACATCACTAATAACAACGCTTTTTTTACCTCAGCATTTTCAGCACGAAGATGTGTTCATGCTGGGTGCTCAGGGCTGTTCTGGGTTAGGTATTTCATCAGCTTCTGGTTAGAATCATGATCTGGAGATCGAGTGTTCGACCATTTTTTAGTCCTGGAGTACAAGCCCAGCTTTCTTGGATACGTCCTCAGCATGAACCCGTGGAAGGTATTGGCCATGTCGCCAGGAAAAAGTAAGTCTGGAACTGGGCTGGATGGCATCTAGTGTTTTGGATGACAACAGGCACCTACTTTTGCACTTAGAAATAACCAGGTTCAAAACTCAGGTTTCAAACGGTCCACCTCCTAACTCCGTTCTAAGATTTTAGTACAGCTTACACTTGGTCTTATGATCTTGTGACCCAATAGAATTAACAAAAAGCAAATCAATAATATCGAAATGATAGCCTTTATACCAAAGTAACTCTGGTAGTGTGACTGGCACCATAGGTGATGGGAAGTACAGTACCAATTTACACATAAATTCCTAGAAAAACCCGTCCACAATTTTGCTGGACGCGTTTACACTGCGCCCATCATTTTACATGAACGTGGTTTATTCTGCCCAGTAAGGGCGTCTGTCTTTAAAACCACGCGCTTGGAGCGTCCGCCGAAAATTCAGGCTAGCTTAGACCTCCCGAGAGACGCGTTCATTTCAACGTGTGGACACGCTTGTAGGGAATATTGGGCGCGTCAACAGCTTTTCCTGGACGCGTCCACAGTTCGTGATGGACGCGTCCTCCGTTTCTGCTAGACGCGTCCATAGACATTTTGGGACGTGTCTGGGTAAAGTTAACGGCATTAGGAAACCCCAAAATAAGTAAATTCAGACGAAGGAATTAATCCTGTGAGTGTTTGGTAAGTATTCCTGCATGTTTTACAATATACGGTGACATAAACAGTTTTTCTATAAACACTGGTGGGAATGATGTTGTTCATTGTCTATGAATTTACACGTCGTGGTAAATATCCAAGCATTCTAGTTGAAACCGTTCATTTTATTTGACCGTTCATTCTAAAGCCGAGTTGAAAATGCTTGTATATATGCTGTTTTAAATTGACTTCAGCATAGTATTGCGGGCGTGTTGTGCTGCAGTGGGCTTTGCTGAATCACGAATTGCCGTGAATCACCAGTTTAATACCACGACGTACATTATTTGAGACTGATCATCCACTTTACAATCAGCAGACGCACAAACAAAATACACAAAATACACATAAGGCAGACCAGCAGAAAGAAATGCCAATTGTGTGATAGAGACTTTCTTTTGTGCCTTCTTTTTATATGTCACACTGATCACCATACCAACTGCCCTGAACTAGGTTAGGAATTTTTATAAAAAAATATTTAAGTTTGGATTGAAGTCCCCAATCAGAAAGATATGATTGTTAGATATTGAGATATTGACTTCGACAAAGAGACCGACTGATCCGGAGGGTTCAGTCAAGTACATGTACGGTATTCACAGCTCTTGTCGGTAGTCGGCCATGCGGCAACGAAGAGTAAAAGCCAATATATCGAATGCTACGCAGCAGCTGGCCAAAATGCTTTCGCTGCATATAAGACCATATCTCTTTCAAACTGATGTGATTCTTTTTCAGGGGCTGTCTGCATTCCCACAAACGCAAATTATTCCGACCCCCCTGATACAATTAACGTAAAGAAACCTTGAATATCGAACAATTCCGATTGTTTACCGGGATAGAGGATTAATTACACGCTCATGAAACTATATAGGAACATTTTTTGGTCATTGAAAGTACTGCAAGAATAATTTTAGCAACTAAAATGGAATTAAATTATAGCCTCGAAGCTCAAACAAAATAAAGTCAACTTGGGTTACAACGGGTCTCGTTGTCTAGCGGAAAATGATTTCGTGTGAACTGCAAAGCCCGCGATACCGGCAAATAGATACGCAGGCTTGGGTAAATAGTTGGTATATACAGTCCATTTCGTCGCGTGAATATTTCATGTAATGGTAATGTGGTCGGATTGACGATTTGTTGTCTGAATGGTGGAATAGCAAGACGTCTGAGTTTGGCATCTTTTCTACACACTCGTACGTGTACATATCATTGTAGTGTTTCTTGCCCTTCCGTGGACGCGTCCAGTAACTTTCGTGGACGTGCTTGAATTTAGCTTGCCCTTCAGTACAGACGAGTCCACTATTCTTGCTGGACGTGTCCACTAAGGTGGCTGGACGCGTCCACTGAAATCTCTTTACGCGTCCACTCTGAACTGCGTCTGCGGCCATCAAAAATCTGGATGCGTCCAACTTTTGCTGTAGACGCGCTGAAATTGTTGAAAGACGCGTCCAGACACGTCTGCACTGCGTCCACCAAATAATATGGACGCGTCCAGGGTGTGAACTTGTGTGTAATCGGTACTGTAGATCTATGGAGCTGCAGAAGTGACTAATGTTCGATAGGTTCGATGCAATTTGATCCAGAAGCTGATCCAGTGTTCTAAACACTCTCGTTCTACCCATACAGCTTTTATCATTGGGCGTTACCTAGGGAGAGGAGCACATTCTGGGTGCATATCGCGGGTTCGCAGACGAGACGACCTGCTAGAAACCCCAACGGTGTGACAATTATGTTTACCATGTGTTACAGTGAATATTTGACACCAAGGGTTCTTTTGCTGTGAGTTCCAGAAGAAACGACAGAAGTTCAAAGGAAGGTTAAAATATTTATTATTAAAAAATAACTCTCGAGTGGAAATTACAGGATATTCAAGAATTGAAGGACAATACAACAATCGAGGAATCAAGTTTTACAAAAAAAAAATACCAAAACACAAGTACACAGATATACTCACTCGCTGTCTGGGTTAATACATTCAATGTAGTGCGGTATCACAATAAGGGAAAAACGTCTGAATAAACCTGGGTTTTAGTGTCTCCTGTTCTTGACACTTCTGTTTTGTACACACGACAGGTATTGTCCTTGAGTGACAGTTCTTGTATAACTTCATACAACTTCACACATAGTGTTCACACGTATAGTTTTCATCGGGCAGAATTGACTCTTCTTGTTTACAGGCCACGCTCAACTACATACTGAAATACGTACCCAGAATCACTACTGCATGATTCACACTGACTGGAAGGCATTAGAACCTCCCTTGGTTGCTTCTCGGTTCCCCAAACGAGGCAACATCTTCTGAACTGGCTTTAGACTAACCGCTCAACCGTTGAAGGCAATTGTTACACGAAACCTGCAGCAAGCGATCAGTTCTTCACATGACAGTGTCACCACTTCACTAAACAGGCTTTCACTGATTCAGCTACTTGAAATAATCAGCCTTTTCCTCTTAACAAGTACGTGCCTATGACACAAACTTATATATACAATGCCAAAATCTAACAACTGGAACTGAGTGAGGAATCGCGGTACCATGTCTTCAGGCTCTTTGGAGTTGTTAAACCATGTAAGGTTGATGTAATGTGGTCACAACCCTGCAGTATCTCTGTGTGATACCAGCTAATATGTATAATATATACCAGATAATTAATTTGATTAAGGCTTAGTTAGTTAATTAATAACAGGGGTATTTCAGTGAACGGGAAGAAAGAAAGGTGTTTATGCACAGTAATTGGTTTATCATTGTGGTCAAGAACCCAGCCAGGCAGTACACACTGGCTGCTGGATTAGTAAAGGATCGAGAGAGTGCCAGCGACAGGCGCAGGGTGATTACAGATATAGGATTGTGGCCAGTGATTGGCGGGGAAGTCAACCAATAGTATTTCAGTACAGGGCAAAACGGGAGCTTAAGGGACTGAAAGATGAAAAAAAAGAAGCCGAATGACTATTGGGACCGGACGCGGGGTTGATGTTAGGACAGGGGATATGGCGTGATATACGGCATGCAGAATATAGGAGAGAAGAGGAACGAAGGGCTGTAGGAAGTGGGTCAGTATCTGCGAGGGTGAGACTGGCTGTGAAGGAAGTTTGGAGATTGGAAGGGGAGATCGAACTGAAGGGAAGAAACAGGGAAGCTAGTGGAGGTAGAGTATGTGTATGGATATCAGCAAATGTGAGACAGGGTGTAGGATCAGATGTAGATTGCAGTCGTACTTAACGTAGGATCTAACTTCCCTTTCAAGCCCTATCTCCCGACAAGATCCCAGTTTGGGTGGCCATTGAATGAGTTTTAAGTCTGACATGTACATTGTAGGGTTGTACATTTACAGTAGTATTTTGTCAATATATCTAGCGTATGCGTGTGGGCAAATATATTGCACCAGCATACGTGACAGACAACAAACCAAGTACTTCCGGTCCTTTACCAAGGCATTTGTTCATTATAATTTTAGTCTGCAAATAGTGTAGCCACCCCAGTCACCTGTACATATCAAAATCATAGTAAAGGGATATTTATCCAGGGTGCAATGGGAATAATTTCCCAAATGTAGGAATCAAGTACTGACACCGCCAAAAAATCATAGCCTCGCCAATGCTACTAGTACCGTTTCCCCGGGGTATTCCGCCCAGTAATAGCAGGTATAACTAGACAGTCGGTTGCCTGCAACGCGAGGAGGCATCCCGTTTTTGAGCATCAGAATACATATATGAAGTTACAACCCTGGAGTACCTAAAGATGGCCTTGACATTGGTCACCAAGGTCACTTAGCAGTGCTTAGGGACAAATACATGTAGTAGCAGCGTCAAACATTCCACATATGAGGTCTTAGTACTTATTTAATGAAAACATGGGTGTAACTTTGGCCACTCTATACATATAAAGGGC
>JAAUYG010033141.1_pt1 | contig 10965 bp, 9 predicted proteins | sample 7278091 | NCBI WGS metagenome assembly JAAUYG01 (sample SAMN14350201, study PRJNA611818) | marine sediment metagenome | isolation source: surface marine sediment (0.6m) | place: French Polynesia: Moorea | collected 2018-08
ATACCCGCCTAGGTGCCCCCCCCCCCCAACCCCCACCCCCACCCCCCCACCACCCGGTCGAGGACTGGGTGGGTGCCCCCCCTATCAACAAATTCTGCATCCGCCCCTGACAGTGGCCGGAGATGAACAGGGATGGGGGCCTTGAACTACCACACATTTACGACCGCGTATTGAATGAAGCACCACCTAGCAGTAGAGATGCCAACAGTCAGTCTGAGGAAGTTCACTGAACAGAGGGGACGATAGTCTCACAGTAAGGAGAACCAAACAAGTGTTTGTGACCAATTAAGTCTCGCATTTTTTGTTTGTTTTTTTCTCTAACTTATTGTTATGTTTTCATTGTGTCGTCATGTCTGTGTCTACTGTGGTCATGCTTGTGGGTTTCTCAAGGCACAGAGTTTGATTGTTGTGTTCTAATAAACTGTCTCTCCAAGGGATTGGTCTGTCTTGTGTTACTCTCTTTCTAGCTTAGCTGGTTGCAGCAATTAAATCCCAGGTGGGAAAGCCTCTGGGTAGACATGCTGCTGGGTACTGGTTCACTCAGGGGCTCCCATGAGCTTCAAGGGTGAATCGGAGTTCCTTCAGTTAGTGGTAGCCTCCAGTTTGGGACTATCCACAACTCATGCCTATTCAGTCATATACCGGTAGGTGGAGCGAAGGGTTGGTGCTCAGCGCAGCTCCAAGCACTGTCTTTGAAGCGCAGATAGAGTAGTATAAAAATTCTGGTTATACATGACCCCTAGACATCTTATGACCCCAGAACATCACAGTACTATTTTGACCTCCAGGTTTTTCCCTTGATCTTGAACTCATACATTGACCTCAGTTATTAGTTCATTGAGAGGGCTTCAATAGTGTCACTAGTATTCCATACAGTAATGGTTGAGTACAAATTCGTGATTGACAACAGTAGTCCATTACGAAATCCTGCAGATCTTCTTGAGCTCCCCTTCTGTAACTAATGATTGCATATGGAAGTGTCATGATTCAGACTCGTCATGTCATATGGCACAGTTTAGCTTCCTTCTTGTCTGTCTTAAAAAAAGTCTTACAGATTTTTGTAACACTCAGTATTTTCTCAATTTAATTAAAACCTTTAAGTTTTTGAACCATTTCTGACTATTTGTATATAAGGGTTTTTTTTCGAACAAACTGTGTGTTACACTAAACCCCATGTCACTTGTATGTAAAAAACATGTACCAAACACTATATACAGCTGTGCATTTTAAAAAGCTACAAGAAATTCTACCATTTCTGACTTTTTATATAAATCATGTTTTGTTTTTTTTCGAACAAACTGTGTGTTACACTAAACTCAGTGTCACTTGTATGTAAAAAAACATGTACAAACACTATATACAGCAGAGCATTTAAGAAGCTACAAGAAATTCTAATGAAGTGCTTTTAAAATAGATGTGTTTTAAAGTAGCAGGGTACTATCACTGATGGTTAGTCTTAAAAGAGGGAGAAAGTCATCATTAAAAAGTAGGGCTTTAAATTGTAAGTACAGCTGTGCCTAATGGTATGTTTGTAAGATGGCCTGATTATGGATAAAATGGGAAGAATAGGAAGTACCCATCCGATAACTGGTAAATACATGTACATTAAGTTGGCTTCCTATTCATTTGACCATGCCTGCATCTAACCAAGGCATGTCATCAATCCTGGTGTTATAGCCTGTTTTCAAGGTCACTACAGGAGCATGGAACCGTTATCTCTGTCATGCATGAGTAGGTTTTAGCGAATTGCCTGACTTCCAAGCACCAGAGCCACAGTCTTGTTGGCATCTAGGGTGACCGATCTCACGCGAGTGATGCAATGCAAAAAATGAATGAGTAATCGATGGGTGGGTGACATGGGACATAAAAATGCCTGGACACTTTTTCCTCAAGAGGAATGCGCCCAGGGTCAGTGAGCGGGACCGTTTTCATGAAATATCTAAGATTGATAGTATGCTTCAATTCTTAATTACCTCAGCAATGCTCTTTTTCGTATGCTTCATCAGATTAAAAGTCTGAGATTTTGAGAAAATTTCACCTTTTCTTATCCATCTAATGCCAGATTTAAGCATGGATTGTCAAGGAACCAGTAAACTCATTACCACTGTCAAGAAGGTAGAAGAAAAAAATATTCTTAGGCTTATAAAAAATGGTTGCCAAGGCAATTACATAACATGTTTTTTAGGTGTCAGATCTTTTTAACATTTGGGCCCCCTGACACACATGTCTTATCACTTTGGGAGAATTTTACTGCTCCGATATATGCTTTACATGTATTATTATGTACCTGAATAATTTCCATATACTTCAACATTCAGGGTCAGCATGTAATTTAACTACAAACGACCCTAATAACAGATATTAAAAGCAGTGCTTACAAATTCTGATGAATTGATGAATACTTAACCCCAGAGAATAATACTGACATCCCCATGAGTCCAAATACTGAAAAAGTGTGAAAAAAATAAGAAAAAAAAATCTTTAATTTGCTGGAAAATGAATAATGCAGTCTCTATTACTCAATTTGTGGCAAAGTCAGAAGATTAAATTAGATCTGCTGACAGTGTCATCCCTGCCCAGCAAGCATGAAATTAGGATGTGATCTACATAATCATTGGGCACTTTTAAGGGTTGCTTACACTGCTGTTGTTTTCTTGCAATTTTCTAGGGAGACCGAACCAAGTATACATGATTAAGTTACCTATATAGCATCTATATCCATGCAAAGAATAATGTTTAGCCAACTGAATGCATGTTACCACTTGTCATGCAATACATCTTTGATCACCAAAGCTTTTTAAGAGAAAAGGGTAGCATAGGCCGCCAGAGCAATGGGACGAATGTCCAGGGTCCATATGCATGGAGGTGTTTATCTGCAGGATAAGGCCTATTCTTGGGATAAAAATTTAAAATGGTATGCATGTCAATGGGATATCGCTATCCTGTACCATTACCCAGCGAAAATTTATTTGCTGGAGATAGCAGCCTATCCCCTGGATAAGTCACAACAAGATGGCGGCAGTTATTAAACCCCGCCCATGCTTCGCATGACGGGGTTTCTTACTTTGCATTTGTGTTTCTGTCGGTCTGTCTGTGTACAAGATATCTCAAAAAATATTGAACGGATCAACTTCATTTTTGGTGGAGGGCTTCCCTCTGACACAAGGAGGACACGATTAGATTTGAAAAAAATTGCCCCGGGGTAAGGGTGGGCCTGGGGAGAGTCGAAATTTGGCCCTAATGATAAGAGATAGGAGAAAATTTTTCGAGTGGCTATAACTCCTAAACGGTGCGAGTTAGACATGTAGTTACTAATTATAAACTAATAGGAAGTCATATATGGGGAGTCTAACTGCACAATTGGTTTTGACCTTGAGTGACCTTGAAAGGTCAAACTCAAGGTCACCCAGATTTTGAAGCCTTATATCTCGCAAAGGAGCCTAGTTAGGCCCTATGTTACTATTAAACATTAATAGGAAACCATATATGGGGAGTCCAATGGCCCTTTCACAATTGACCTTGAGTGACCTTGAAAGATCGAACTCAAGGTCACTCAGATTTCAAAGCCTTATATCTCGTAAAGGATCCTAGTGAGGCCCTATGTTACTATTAAACATCAATAGGAAACCGTATAATATATGGGAAGTCCAATGCCACCTTAACATTTGATCTTAAGTGACCTTGAAAGGTCAAAGTCAAGTTTAAACCATGTCTTGGGTGCATATCTGCAAGTTATTCGTATATTTGCCATACCGATAGTACTTGATATAAATCTGAATACCACCTAAGATCGTTTGTTGGCGGGCGGGGTTTTCCGCTGTTCCGGTCTTTCTTGTTTTGTTTGCTATTTTTTTTTTAACTTGTCGTGAGTTTGAATATTCCTGATCAATCAGTCCAAACAGAAAATAATCCACAAGTACTAAAAACCCATGTTAAATCAATGACATTTGCGATTTAAGTCAAGTGCCCGTTCATGGGTCACAGGCACAATTTGACGCTATCAGGTTAATATTGAACTGGATCAGAACCGCCTGCTAAGTGACTTGACCATCCGTGCGACCTGACCGGCCTTGCAAAAGATAATTAACAAACAGCTAGCAGCCAATCGGCCTCATTTGAGATCGTTGACCACTGCCAAGGAGATTGACACACAAATCGAGTGTGGAAAACAATGATAGCTTGTGACAAAGATTTCCATGCCTAGGCTCCTTCGTGCCAGACTGTTAATATGATAAATACCCTTTCAAGACAGTTATTGTTTTATTGTTTTCGCATTGCGTATTTATAATAGGGAGAGACTTGTTTTTCGTTTAACTTTGACGCTTTCTTCAATGGTGACGAGTCAGAAAATGCTCCAGTTACATGTGAGCGTTGGGTGAGAAAATCTAGAGCGGTGACCGTCCTGCAGATTATGTACCAATGTTCAGATACATTTGGTCAGAATATTTTCAAAATATTTATATTTTTATATATTATTCTGATTTACTGCGAACATTGTACACTGAAGATCTTAATTCAATTTCTTGCGATACCAATGCCCAAATAATCGATAAAATACAAGCTTTTACATCCAATCAATATACTGGTCAACAGGTCCAGGAGGTCCAGGGGTGGTGATATTCTGCTTCACCACTTGGCACGTTAGACCAATATCCCAAGCCCCTAACAAAAGGTGTTTTTAAAGTTGCAAGTCGATTCTCAAGGAACTACAAATAAACAGGGTACGTTGGCATTTTTTTGCCACTACCGGTTTCTGCCATGGTTTAAATCGTAGCATAAACCAGCCGGAATAAAATGATTAAAAGCCACCAAGTGGCATAAAGTGGTATAAATTAATTTTTGTCAAATAGACATCAGATGCCTCTATTGAGAACTTAAACTCCCCTTAAACTCCCTAAACTCTGGGAATCTACCTATGAATCTTACGCTAAAACTATAAGATCGTTACAAACAAGAGCTGCTCGCTGAATTGCACAAAAGAGGCCTGATGCAGACGTGACCCCTTTCAACATCTGAAAAATCTCATAGAACAGCCCTAGGCAAGTTCATGCATGCACAAATGAACAAACAAAAGTATAATAAAATTAAAAATAAGCAGTAGTCTATATTCCCCCACGGCGGTCAATGTCGCCATAGTTTGGGTGAAATCAGTTGAAACTGTTGGGTGTACCAATTCGAAAATGTTCTCTCATTTATTCTGCCCATGCAGTAAGAAAAAGTGTCATCAAATTTTATAATATATTGCAGATCGACAAAAAGTCATATCGTGTGTTCCCCATGAATACCATATTTACCATGAAGATTGGTTGAAATGAGATGAAGATTTAAGACTAAAACAGGCCAAATAAGATGGTGTCGTCTGACTCCCCATTCACGGCTTCCTATTAGAGATCAGCAGTAACATAAATGTATGTCCTGACCACTATTTCTGAGATATAAAGGTTTAAAATTTTGGGGGGATGGATTTGGATTTGGATTTTTTTGTGGGATCAATTTACCAGAACGGCTTCCACAAAAACGGTTTCATGTACGAACGGACTACGGATGTCTGCTCCACGACAGTAACTCTGCTGACGAAGCAGAGTTAACAATATATGATGCAGACAGATAGAAAGCAGACAGCAATTGACACATCATTGATACTGAGAAGAGAATTAGGTTAATTTTGTAAGCGAGACTGTCGTAGGCCATTTTGGATTTACGTAGATTGCTTATTGTGAAACACTATCCCAATTTTTACTCACTATGTTTTTAATTTTAATATTGCAAAGTGATGATTAAATGCACGCATGACTTTCGCAATATTGTATTTCAACACTCAACATCAATTTTCTTGTATGAAAACATGATTTTTAATTAACGTCTTACATGTTTGACAAGGAGTAAGATCTTATTTTCTAATGTTTCCCAATCTGTCAAATGTCCAATAAATGATGTCCAGGGATGTAAAGTAACGTTGGTGAATGAGCGCATGGATGACGTTGTGCAAGACCACCTCTTGCACCTCCACATAAGAATGACACTGGGGGATGGCATTTCAATATTAAAATAAATTTTTATTAAGGGATGTCCTCCCATAGCTTGGCAAATGTCAGAAGACGTAATGCCTAATAAACGTGACTGACGGCAATTCTGGATATTGGGAATTATTTTAAACCAAAGCATCAATTCTAAACCTATAACAGTATTTTATTCTGTCTTTTTCAAGCATGGGCCCGACCACACAGAAATAGCTGTACGCTCCGGACGTCAGTCAGAATGTCAAAGTCCGACGACCTTCTTGTTTATTTGCTGTGCGGTAAAACAATGGCGGTGCAACTAACTTGCCAACAAACGGACAATTAGGGACAATTCGATGAAGAGGGAACAAGGATCTTAGTGATAATCTAAGTGCCCAACTTAGTCTGTATATAAAGAGAGACAGTTGCAGTATAACCGAATAGCCTAAATTTACAAAATTATAATACGTTCATTATACAATGAAAATTTTGGTTTAATTTTCGACTAAATTTCGGCTAATTTTTCACCATTATATCTCATTGGCAGGTTAAAGCACACCCGGGACATCGTTTTACTAAAAATATAAGGTCCTTTTATGACTATGGAAGAACGACGCACTACAAATGTCAGCAAACTTTCTCCCAGCAGCATTGAAAGCGGTATGGAACGTCCAGAACGAGCCAGAACGCCGGCAGAGCTCCTTCGCCTGAAGGAGGACGTGAAACGTGGTCACCGCCAATCCAGAACCCGGACCTATAGCCACCTTTCAGAGCTCAGCGTGGAATTCTCACTAACCGGCAGTGTCTTAGAGGTGGATACTCTCCCTGAATCCATTGATCCACCGGATGGAGGGTACGGTTGGTTGATTGTGCTGGCTACATGCTTCGGCAACTTTGTGTTTTGTTTCAACAAAGTGGGTTACGGTCTTTTTATTCCGGAACTCACCGACTACTTCAGCAGGTCGCAGACAGATATGGCACTGGTCGCTTCCGTGGAATCCATTGTGAGATGCATCAGCTGTACGTATAGGTCCACCAAGTCTGATTTCTGGTCAAGAACAAATGATGATGGCAGCTAAAAGAGCGTGCCTAATTTATTACAATACGATCAAATGTGAGCGAATTCGACCAACTCCACGAATTCGCATATGATTTCAAGCATTATGACTATTAATAACTTGTAATCGGTGATGCAGTACCACTTTATATTTTGACAGAGTTCTGCACCAATTTACTACTTCTGTGTATTAAAGACACTTTGTTCACAATTTGGACCGAACTTCTCGACTAGACACAACTAGGTCAAAATTGACAATATCAATGTGCTACGCTGATATTGTAAAAACAGAGTATAGGAAAAGGACAGAATACTGGTACATGTAGGTCGAAATTTTGCCAAACAATGTCGATTATAAACAAAATAAACGATATTGTATTCCACAGTTTCCAATAAATTAGTAATCTGAACATTGTATACTTCTACAGAACAATCCAACAGTATGTGGAAGACATATTAGTTTTACAACATACTCCCTGTGCGTAAACAAATTACTGACGATAGATTATCTGACGTTAGCCCGGCACTAAGAATAAAAGAATAAAAATACATATATTTATTAGACTAGCAAGAAAAAACTATTATATTTTATATTGCCGAGTTACATGTAGTAGATGCAACCTGATAAATAGCGGTTTCATGAAAATACATAGTCACTGTTCAGCAGAAACTTCTAGACAAGAGAACTGTGCACTTAATTTTCGATATATTTTTCAAGCACAGTGATTGTATTTGCTCATTAAACCGCAATATATCTTGTCTGAATAAGACAATTTTGATGAGTGCTCGGTATTTCGACATCAGAGAATTTGAATGTACTAAGTTTCTCGCTGTAATTATCAATGAATATTAGTTAATCTCTCTCTGAATTTGCCTTCGTAAGGTGTCTCTGGCACCAACTAACTGCATTTATTAGGTCTGTTTGGAGCGACTGAAGAACCAAATCTTTTCCTCTACATGTATGTATTTTTGTAATTGTATTGTCATTTGCATAATTGTGGAAAATACACGCAACCATGAACAAAAACAGACCCTTTATGAACATGTTAAATAATAAATGTCCTAGTTTATTTCCTCGAGAATCAACTTTTATTATATTAGCCCAAGCACTTCTAAATACCCCAAGTATAGTTCGCTGATTTCTGGTACTAAAGTAATCGGAAAGGAATTGGTATGAGCCACTGAAAACAACAATTGCATAAAATTTTAATAAAAGCGAATGTGGTATTTAGTCAAACCGTGCTGATAGCTTTATAATAATGCTGATATATATGAGATTGATTGTCCAGTATTTTATTTTCTATATTGATCAGGCATTAAGATACACTTTGGCAACTGTAAATGTTCATAAAAACGCTTTTGTAGTTGTACATGTACCATCCAATATTGTTTTTACAATGAACGTAATATGCCAACCTGTCGTTAATTTTCCTTGCGTCAGTGGTCTTTTTTCTTGTACATTTACACTGGGGAGACATGTACATGTACATGTATATTTGTTTTTCAGATCTGGTGGACAGATATATTTGTCCAATGCTATTATTTATAATGGTAGTAAAAGATTAGGCTAATTCGGCTGCACAAGATTTGATTACTTTTAGTGAAATTGCGTCGTACTCTTTTGCTAGTACCTTGTTCTACCCTGGAACTACAATACTCAGTAGCTGGGTTACTTTATTGAAGTACATCATATACAGTGACCTGGTATAAAGTGAATCTTCGCAGAGTCCTTTGGCCGGATTTCGTTCAAGTTTTATCAGTGAAGTCGTCTTGCGAACACATTTGTTTGTTCTGAATTTTGCCCATATTTTGCATTTTCAAATGTTTAAGAATTTGTTTTCGTTTTCGTCAATTTGGGACCATATTCAAAATGAAAATCCGTTACGACCCAAGGCTTTTTTTTTTTGGTCAATTCAATTAAACTTATGTGAAATGTTGCCTATGTATACCTTGAAAAATGTGACTTGTGACCAAAGTCTTAAAATTTTAATTTATCACAGATTACTAAAACAATTAACACCGAACCATATTGGATACTTTGCAACCAAATTTTAATAGATGTTCTTGACAATACATAGTTTCCTACTTGCCATTTCAAAGTGTTGATTAATTTTAAAAGACTTTTAAAAGAATGACCCTTAAAATTATAGCCACTGGGAAAGGCAAAATTGCAAATATCTTGGGAACAGCTAAGCGTAGTGCGACATGAGTGGAGGTTTGGGCCTCATACTATTCAGCTATTATTTAACTGTATTCTTGTCGCCCTCAGACATGTTGGCGGGCCCCTTTGTTAAACTGCTTGGCTGTAGAAAGACCTGCATTGTCGGCTTGTCTACCGCCGCTTTTGGGACCATACTGAGTGCCCTCTGCAGCAATTACTACATATTCCTGGTCACATTCGGTGTTGTCAAGGGTAAGTTAACACAGCTCAGAATAGGCTAAATGCTGTCACGCATAGCATAAGCCTTATCTAGACACGATCATGCTGCGTGTAAGTGGATATGGCAGACAAAAGAGACAATCGGACGTACATGTGTATTGGATATACAGTACATGTTTGACACACACAAAAAATGCAGAGTAGTAGTAGTAGTAGTAGCAGTAGTGGTAGTAGTAGTAGTAGTAGTAGTAGTAGTAGTAGTAGTAGTAGTAGTAGTAGTAGGAGGAGGAGGAGGAGGAGGAGGAGGAGGAGGAGGAGGTGGAGGAGCAGCAGCAGCAGTAGTAGTAGTATATGTAGTACATGTATATAGAAGCGAAATAAGAAGAAACAGAAATGTTAACAGCCTCAATTCCCTTTCAAGCTGCAGGAGAAGGGTTCATAGCAATCCCATCATTTGTCCTTGTCCAGCAGTATTTCATAAAGAGGAGACCTCTTGCTATAGCTTTGTCCACGCAAGGACAGGCATTGGCGGCTATCATCACTGCCCCATTGATCCGTACCTTGATCACCGTCTACGCCTGGCGCGGGGCAATGCTGTTGTCTGCTGCTGTATCCATCCAAGGCCTCGTCTGCGCTGCTGCCATGCGTCCGGTGGCTGCAACTGTGGACAAAAACACACGAAAGACCCAAACAAGGCAGCCATACCAAGAAGTAAATGCCGCCGTAAAAGATCCACTGAAAGAAAAATCCGAGGAACAAGAGAGAAACTGTAACTGTTCATTAACTGCCATTTTAAAGCCGTTTGATCTTTCTCTGTGGAAATCGGCAGACTTCGTGCTTCTCTTAGTGAGCAGGGGTCTCTCCATGTCGAACCTGTGGGTAATGCATACCTATGCTGTTCCTAGAGCTGTGCATTTGGGAATAGACAAACTGCAGGCGTCACTACTGCAGTTATCTCTTGGCATCGGCGCCATTGTGTCGCGTTTTCTGACCGGGGTGGTGACCAACCTGGAATGCACCAACCGCCTGGTGTATTACACGGTGTGGCAGGCTGTCTCCGGGGTCGTGGTCATGTCCTCCACCTTAGCCGGTGACCACCTGTATCTATTCATAGCGATCTATGGTGTTTACGGCTTTTGCTCTGGTAAGGGATATGGGCCTTTATGTCCGCTTTCTCCGTACATACGTTCCAAGCATGGCTGATACCAACAATATTTTAACTCAAATACAACGTGCATCTTCCAAAATTTACAGCTCTGGAAAAAATTCAGGGCAACACAATGCATACCGGTTGTCGAGTAACATGTACCAGTGTGTACTCTGTTGCACATTGGATGGACAAAGCTTTAAATTAAAAAAAAGTATTTATCTTAACGAAGCCCAAAAATAACATTGGGGAGTGAATTAGGCTTATAATAGGCTTTCAACCACTCATGGTCATATCACCGACTGCAAGTTGGATTCGGTGGTGTATGCAGGTGTAGGTGTGGTGATTTAATGTGGACATGTCTTGTTTGGGCCGAACGATC
>JAAUYG010019937.1_pt1 | contig 10963 bp, 8 predicted proteins | sample 7278091 | NCBI WGS metagenome assembly JAAUYG01 (sample SAMN14350201, study PRJNA611818) | marine sediment metagenome | isolation source: surface marine sediment (0.6m) | place: French Polynesia: Moorea | collected 2018-08
CCGGCTTATGGCAATTACCATACTGGGTTTCCATTCGGTCATAGTGACCACCCTGCAATCCTTAACACAGGGAACCATAGTGTGGTAGTTGTCGGGCGGGATATTATTAGTTCCTAGGTCCAGTTTTAATGGTCTTTGTCTAGTCTTGTCTAGCTTGTAGAACTCTGTAATTGTTCTTCTTAAAGTAACATTTTTGGCATTTGCTGGTCGGCCGTGTGTGGCAGCTCGTCATGTGCCTGCCCGTCATAGTGTGGACCAATGTCCACACTATTAAAAATCTAGCAACATTTAGAACAGCATTGGATTTTTTGAGTGCACAAGAGTACTCAAAATATCGCTACACATGTAGTCACTAAACATGACCCCAATGCACTACCATATAGAAATAGAAAGAGGACAACAGATAACAAAGAAACAAATGCAGTGATCCCAGTATTTTGATACCACCTGTTATCCAGAAAAATATGGTCTGAAATGAAAGGCTGTCTTAAAACGGAAGTAATATACTGAAAGTATAAGAGTTATTGTCACTCATAGCTGGTCTTAACATGGAGGGGAGTATTAAATACATAGCGGCGTCTCAAGCTACAGGGATACTGTATTAACACTATCATGGACCACATGTTACTTATAAAAAGTTAACACCAAAGACTGCTCAAATACATATTTTGTATTGTACATCTACAAATGATATAAAAAATCGAAGACATGTACAACCAAATTTCCACAACTTTAACATGTGAGCAGGTATTTAAAAGAGATTCCCACAGCGTATGTAGGAATACATACTGATAGTGACGTTCAGTAGCTCCCTGTCATTTGCTAGACCGCCATATCTGCCCGGCATGGCAGATGCTTCACACAGAATCTCCAACATCTTCGTCACCTCCACCGGCGCCTGAAAAAGCAAATATCGATGAATCCCAAACAATGAACTTTGGGAACCACACACGGTGACTTTTGGCGAAGCAATATAGTTAAAGTTTTACTAAAGGTAGACGCAATGTGTTTATGAAAGAATCACACATAATAAAACTACAGGTCAAATAGCCACAGGATTTCCTTGACACAGCTAGATGAAGATAATGTTTGTTCCAACCGAGTGCCCTCTTGGAACATAATACAAACTGGGTCCAAACACACAGCAAGCTAACAAGCATTTACAGCATGGGAACAGGCATGTCTTCTGCTAATTTATTATACTTTAAGTGCCTCAAGTTACAATCTGTCGAAGCAACATTTTTTTATTTCACTTAGGTACTGCAGCTGATGCTTCTCAAGCTACATTATCAAAGCAATATATTTCTTAGCTCTGTTTAATTTTGCCTCTAGCACTTCTCAAGTTACATTTCAAAGCAATATTTTTTTTAAAGAAATGCCCCAAATCTTATTTACCAAAACAAGCACATCTTAGCTTTGAATTGCTACAATAAATCCCAAAAGGTCTTGTTTAGCATTTCACAACTTTCTGTTTCATCTTAGTGTATTAATTTCGCAAGTGACAATTACAAGTACAAGTATATTTTATTCTAAATGGCAAGTGTTCATTTCACTCAACAAATATCACAAATTTTTTACCACATCTTCGCTTGACATGTGTGTAAGCCCCAGTATGGTGTGAGCATCCCGCTTGAAGTGCCTGCAAACATGGGCAATGTTCCCTTCTGAAACCACAGGTTTGTCACGTGGTGACTCGGCGTTTTTCTGGAGATGCGTCAACATGACATCCAGCAGGAGATTCCTTAATCAAAGTAAGGGGGTGAGATTAAATTTCTGGTATACCGACATTAAGAGAAGTATCCATTTTAAGCCATCGGTCTTATGGAACTGCTGAGGATTTTTTCATAAAGGACTGCATGCTTTTAAAGAAAAGAACAAACACTTTGTTGCTGTATATAACTAAGTATATTTAACAAATATTTTAACAAATCCCAACCAAGAGACAGAATGCTGCATTTATGAAGGTCTTGTACTGTTAAGCATGCATGAAGAACAGATAAGTTTCTATGACCAGATGACAGTTACTCTCAGTAATAGACATAATAGTTACCGCTTTACTCACCATTGTTCCTGATGCAGCTGTTTCTCAATATCCTCAAGCATGGACTGGGAATTTGAAAGCAATGCCTGAATCACAAATAATCTGAAAAAGAAATGATTTGCTCCGCCATGCATGCCATGGTTGATCCAGAGCAGCAAATTATTTCCACCAATCCAAAAAAATCCATTTATCCAGAATCCACCAGAGACTATTCCATAAGTCATAAATGTAGCCAATACCCCATGTACATGTACAACAAGCTTATACAAGTTACCGTTTAAATTTTAAGTCTTCCTACCAAATCCTAATAGTCCTCTCCAGGACACACAGCTAAGGATTACAAATCAAAATACAACTCAACACTTTCAGTTAGTTAATCTATAACTAATTTTTGAGAACACAGCCTTGCGTTAGACATTAAAAACTTTCAATACCTAAAGATCTAACTGACGCACAAGCATGCAAATCTTTAAAGTCTAAAGGAACAGAACTTTTCAAACTTCTGATCTTGATCATCAGAATATAAAAATTCGATACATGAGTACACTTTTTCTAAATTTAATTTAATTTCGTCGCAACAAGAACATGAAGAATTCACAAGACATCACCCTCGAGTAGTTCCCGCCACTGGTACATATACACAAAGAAGTACCAAGTAATTCTCGATAACTTACCCCCATTCAATATCATGGAGGCTCAGCACATGCAGGATTCGTGTGATGATCTGTTGTCCAATCTCTGTGTTACCAATAGAGCCTGTGAACTTTTCCCCGTCGGTTGACAAGCATGAATGGATCGCCATGCAGACATAGTTGCACAATCTCTCGTCATCATAATCCAGCGAAGCACTGCGAAGACACACCAAGAAAAATATCAACTGGTATCAGAAAAATACATTTCAATATGCATACATGTACATAATATATTACATTCTGGTACAGAAGAACATCTTTCAGAGTTCCTACAGTCTAGCAGCTAACCCTTTTAAGGACATTTTATGATCTGCTAATGCCCCTTATTAAGGCCTATGGTATATAATGCACTCCCGAGGCAATTCACGCCATGTCCAGAATTATACTACAGTCAAACTGAATGGCGATATCATGCAGTAAGCACGAAGCTTCTTTATCATAAAATATATCCCCTTAAACAGAGATCGGAAAGGTAAAGAAGGCAAACCAACTGTGTAACATCATAACTTTTAAGTACCTGTCGCATAATTTATGGAGTTTTCAGTCCTTAATTTTTGCAATTTCAAAAATCGGAACTGTCCTGACTTGTAATCTGTAGGAACCCCGTCTTTTGTAAGACCACAAAATCCCAATATTTATACGTTTCATGGCACCAATAATCTGTGGACTGTGGACATGGGCTGAAGTAACATACTTGCATAAAATGTTGTCTTTCATGAGAGGTAGTCTATCACTTCATTAGTCTCTCAAGGCAAGGCAGGCTTTTCCCTTTTACGTCCAAGATATGTTTGCATGAACAGCCAAACAAGGGTATTCTGACTGGGGGTGCAGGATAACTTTCCATCCATATGTATGGGTAATGCTAGTATACATCATTATACCCAATTAAACTCAGTAATGCTTGAGATACGTTGTCCATGACATGGAGAACCTATCTCGAGCATCGTTGAGTTTAACGTGATGTAGATACATTTATGCACTATGGCCTTGAGTTCTCAATAACACTTATGTCTAAGTTTTGATTTTATTGTCACATCATTGACGTTTGTTGGTGTGATATCAACAAAGTGAGCAATGTGACTGGATACGACTATGTAGCAGCAATGTATGTCAAGTAGATGCCAGTACCTTAACACATGCTTGAAGTTTTCCCACACCAATCGACAATTGTCCTTGTGACTGGCTGCCATGTTGCCAAGTACCTGTATGCTGCACCTCAAGAGTATGATCACTAGAACATGAAGAAGTCCCACATTGAACTAATAGAACACTTAGCTCTGCTTTGTGCTACTGAACAGCAGAGCTACTCTCATGACGTGGGCGTCTGTCGTCCGTCTGTCTGTCCGTCATCCATCCGTCAAATAGCAGCAGAAGCACCAGACACGGTACTAGTAGTAGTAGTAGTAGTAGTTTGACTATTCCAGAATTTCTTATGGAATTGAGGTATATGGGACAGCACCCCAAAAATTGGTAGGAGAAATACTTCAAAACAAAATTTTAAAACTTTGTGCAAAATAAGACTGGTATATTCCTACTGTATTAGTTCAAAAAGACCTTAAATTACTTTAGATTTATCATATAATTTCACTCTTTCATTTAGTATTTGTATACTAACAACAAAATAACCATTTACCAGAAATATTCTCTAATTACTTTACAGCTAGAGAAAATCTGCACACTAGGAATATACTAGAAACAAGACAGGATTTGCACATAAATCAATCAAGGAATAATTATGGGGATAAATCGATAAAGATTACTGAAGCTAAACTACATAACTGATTACTTCAATACATGAAAAATAGCAAAACCTTGTGCATATTTAAAAAGCGGTGTATAAAATTATATACATTTATTGGAATTGGAAAAAAAATATTTAAAAAGTAATTATATCTTAAGAAAACTATATGAAAGTATATCTCTGTATGGACTTCAACTCTAAAATAGCCACTCGGATTATGTTTCTATACACTTAATGTATAATTAATTCAATTAGTTACATACTTTAGATGTATATTCAGTGATTCAGTCTAATGCCGCCCGTAGGTCTACCAGTACCTTTATCCTTCACATCATCAGTGAACTGCTTCCCATGCATGCTTTTCAGATACTGCAAAATCTTCCCATATGTTTCAGCCAGATCTTGGAATGTTTCTTCATGCCTACAAAGTGCACACATTTCACCAATTGTATTTACTGGAATAAAGCTAAACATATTGCTTCCTAAAAAATTCTAAAGCCACAGGGTTATCATTTTTACTAGTTATGAAAATAAAATTGTATTTACTAACTGCAAAATCTTTCTTTTTCATTTTCAAAAGTCCACATGCTTCCTGTCCTTGAATGTTTAAGATGAATGAATTTATTCCTAATGAGTTTGCATTCTTAATTCTCATCTCTTATTCAAATAAATGCTATTTTGTTTACTAGTAAAACCTAAAAGTGAAACAAGAGGAATAATGGATGCAAAATTATCAATATACCACAATGAAGTAAGAAAATTAATATATTGACTCACGTATATTACAGTTACCGTACATGTATGGGCTAAAGAAGTCTCTATACTAACTTACATGTGTGTGTTTGACAAACCTGTTCAGATAGCCCTGATTCATGGGGCAACCAGCACAGGCATTTCTCAGGCATCGAGCACATTCTGTTGCCGAATCCAGTAATTCCCTTCCTTTAGTTTCTCTTTCGGATGATGACGGGATGCATTGTTCCTCAGCCTTGCTGCCCAGGTAAGTAGCACATTCCCTTAAGCTGCCCTGGTAAATGTCCAGCACAGCCTTCAGGCAGGATTCGGTCATAGCATTCCTGGAAAATTACAATTTTATGGCTCCAGTTACAGGTTCAAAATGGGGATCCTACATATAAGTGAGGACAATACATTGTACGCAAAGGAGGAAGACCAAATTCACAAAAACCAGCCCACCCTACACCGAGATCAAGGAATGGAAATCCTTGCCATCACAATGAAGCTCTTAATCTTGCATGATCAAATGTGGTCACACAATTACTGCAAAATTAGGATCCATACAAATACCAAAATATAAAACAAGGAAGGCTGAATTGTATGAAAATTTAAGCCTGTAATAGTAGGATAACATTGAAGGGGAACGCATATCACACAAATGGATTAACAGTACCTGATGCTCCGATGCCTGGACATATTCAATGGAGGTATAATTAGGATCCACTGGCATATCAAAAAGGCCAGAATCAGGACCTATACTAGTAGGCATAATAAAGAGGTTGAAAATGACACCCCTTTAGCAGGGGTACACATGGGTCTAGAAAATATGGCCCGATTCGAGTTTTATTTTTTAACAGAGCACTGTGAATCGCAGATCATTTATGAAGACCCCTATCTGAATCGTATATCAATATTTAACAGCCATGGTGAGTCACAGATCACTCTTTAACAGACATGGTCTAGTCGCAGATCAATCTTTAACAGCCATGGCCCGCAGATCGAACTTGTCAGCAACTGCAATCCACAGATCATTATTGTAGCGAGGGACTGGCTCATTAGATCATAGTTTTATAGGTGGGGCGGCTCGCAAATCAGTAGTTAACAGGGGCACCAAATCGCTAATCGCTCTTTAGTGATAAGTGCAGATCATGACTCGCAAGACAAGAATTTTGTCAGTTCGCTATATCGATTTGCCAAAGCAGCTGGTTCGTGCGATTCGATCGACTCGATTTTAACCCAGGTGTACCTCTTTTAGCAGCATGTCCCTAGCATTCATTTGCCTTTAAGTTACCCCCATGATGACTGAAATTAGCCCATGTAAATTCCCCTCATGATGGCAGCAGGATGCTTTCCAAAAATATGGGAACTACATGTACAAATCTAACAAAATATATATCCAGTTGTTGACAGGCTCAGTGTGTAGAGGGATAATCTTTTAATCTCTTTGTAGTACAGAAAATTACAAATCTTTGTAAAGCCTAACCAGTTAGATGCCCTTCCACATGGGTAAAACACGAAGTGCGGCATGACCACTTTAAGCGATGTTTGAAATCCAGGCTTGTTAAAACTATTACCTCATGTACCTTGATCATCCTTGGAACTATTACTAAGTCCCTCCAGGACTCCGCGATCATGTAATTTAGCGGGAAATTTCGACTTGAGCATGGCAGCTCGCGGAATTGCCCGATTTGGCATGGAAATTAAATCACGCACAAGCCGACTTTCCATGGCATTGGGTAAATTTTCCATTTTCGGAGCGCAGAATTTCCATTTTTGAGCGCAGAATTTCCATTTCTTGAGCAAAGATTTCCATTTTCAGAGCACAGAATTCTAGATGGTCTGTTTAGAGCACCACTGAAGTTTTTGAGTGCGCAATTTGAATTTTCTGACCGTCGAATTTCAAATTTGTAGTGCAGGACTTGAATTTTCCGAGCTTAGAATTCTGGGCAGTCTATTTAGAACAGTTTTTGAGTGCAAAATCTGCATTTTCAGAGCACAGAATTTTAATTTTGTAATGTGGAATTTGCATTTTCTGCGCACGGTATTTCCATTTTCTGAATGGGGAATTTCCATTTTTTGAACGCGCAATTCTGGAGGGTCTGATTACTATTCTACCGGTGTTTTTGATGTCAGATAAACCGGTATAAGAATGTAGAATGTCTACTCTACAATACTGTTCTTTTGCCTGTTTCTTTGTGTTATTAAATACATTTTTATATTGTACATGTGACAGATATGTTGCTGGAAGTCTTAACTGATTTTTATATAGTCTCCGTAATGTTTGTGATGATTTATGGAAAGCTAAATTAGTCATCCAAGGTCTTTAATTACATTTTTCAGAGAAATTTTAAGGCTTTTAGGTGGCACATAACTCATTCCAATAAGCTGTGGGGAGTTCTGACCCTCTGCAAAAGAAGTCGACCTACATATCACTAGTTCGCTCAACAGTGGAAAACACCTCAATGATATTGGGATCCATATACAAGGCCAACTCCGACAGACTGGAACATATATACTGACAGGCAGCCTACTAGGCTTACTCTGCATCATGCCAAAAACAAGTGTCACATCTTATTAATCTCTGCAGTGCTAACCAAGCGACAGTGGCAGCCACTCTAAGAGTGAACGCGGATCGAGGCTGATGGCCATGTACTGTAAATTCAAGAACATTCACGGGGATTAATTGTTTGCGTTTTTAGACAAAACCATGTTCGCGGGGATTAATATTTGCATTCAGCTCAGGTCTTGTTAAGCTACGGTCACACCGAGCTCCCGGACCGCCACGGACTGTCCCGGATCTGATCCGTGGCGATCCGTGCCTAGATCTGTCACGCGTCCGTAGCGCTGCCATGATGGTTCTGGGTGGTCCGGGGTGGTCCTGGAAAGGTCCGGGGTGGTCCTGGAAGGTCTTGGATGGTCCGGGAAAGTCCGGGAGGTCGTTTTTGAAATATTAAACTGTTTAAAAAATTCGGGACGGTCCGTGATGGTCCGGGACGAGGACAAGATCCGGGACGATCCGTAGTGGGTTCAGGACGGTGCCGGCATTGTCCGTGACGGCACCGCAGCGATACTGGCATCATCCGTAGTGGCAACGGCATTATCCTGGGCAATCCGTGGTTATCCGGGAGGGCTCACATATCACGGACACGGTCCGTAACGCGACAGGGGTGGTACATAGTGCTGCCGGGACGGTCCGTAGTGGACCCGTGGCGGTCCGTTACTATCCGTACCAATACCGTAGTTATCTTCGTGGTGGCGCCGGCCCCATCCGTAATTATTCCGTGACGGTGCCGGAGCAATTCGTAGCGCTGCCGGGAGGAGCAGGAGTCGTCAACAAATTTCGACTGTCGGAGCAAATAAAAAACACCCGGGACGGCCCGGACCACCCGGACCCCCGGCGCGGTCCGGGGCCATCCGGGGGGGGGGGGCGTAGTACATCCGTGTTTGGTGTGACCGTAGCTTTAATGATCTAGGTACATGGATTATGTTTGCGAATATTTATTTCTGTGATTTAAAGATGGTCGCAAATTTCACCAAATAAATCCCTTGTAAGCATTAATGAATTTACAGTATAAATTATCTTGAACAGACGAGGTCAGGTGGCAGGTATAGCAGACTCCACAGATTTGGTTTTGGACCGAAAATTTGATTGTGGGATCAATGTTTAATGAGCAAAGATCAACTATAAACTGGTGATAAAGCATGCCATAACCCTGGAGTTCAGGAACTCTTTTAATGTACATGATGTAAGAGCTGCAGCGACTTGGAATAAGGTGCCCCAATCCATTGTATCAGCTGACTCCTAAGCATCATTCTGGAACAGTCTGATCATGCTGATGGGATAAGTACCATAGACACCCATCCTGTTAATGTGATACCCTGATCTGGGGGCCCTCCCAACCAAGTTTCCAGATCTGACATGTCTGTAATATATCTGATAGAGTGCTGCTCAACTAAACGGGGAAGTACATGCATATTCTGACTTCTGTGCATCGTTATGGGGCCCTGTTGAAATTGCGTGATTGGTAACTGACTATGAGGCTCCACATGAGTCTAAATTTATGCTATGTCACACGTCACTTTTTATAAAAGGCCATGTTGGATTTCTACAACTTTTAAAGTGGCCATGTCGCACTTCATTTTTTACCCATGTGGAGCCCTCTATATCTAGCACGTGAAACGTTCTCTACATGACCAGAGTGCAGCGTGACAACGGCTGTCCACACCCTCGTAATTAATATTTTGGTGATAAGACTATTCTGTTTTGTTTTTTGTCTTTTTTGGTGATTGGTTATTTAGAACAGAGAAATATAATCCCCCTACCAAAGGCCTATAGTTATCTCTTTCCCCGGGTCACTTTCCCACCGATTACTTGAAGTAATCTAGTAATTTACTTCAGTAGAGATACACAGTCAACTAGTCAATGTAGTCTAAAGTGCCTGCGTCATCAACCTACGTAGTATGGTACTAGCTAGCTCCAGAAGCAGGCACTTGATCCTCCAGCAGACCACAACATACACAGCCTTCAAGTTATGACTGCTAACAAGTGGTCCTCATCTGTACTGTACGGCTTTATGCATTACGAAGTTCATTATATCGCTCACATGTGATTAATTACCTGTTTTCTCCTTGTTTTAACTCTGCTGAGATTATACAAATGTAACTGTGATAATCTCCACATACTAAGCTATCAGAAACACCAGTTGTTTCGAGTTTTCTTTTCTCATACGTTGCTAAAAACGTTGACAAAGTAGTTATGAAATTCTCCACGCAAGCCATTTTACCGTTTTACCATGCATATGATTAGCGCGCGGGGTGATTTCCTGGCGCTTTAACTGTTACTTTCATTTATTTATTTATTTATTTATATATTTATTTGTTATTTAATATTTATGTATGTATTTATTTATTTATTTATTTATTTGTTTTTTATAGTTTGTTAGTTTTTTATTTGTTCACTTATTAATGGTTTTTTTCTCTTTATTTATTTATTTATTTATTTATTTATTTATTAATTTATTTATTTATTCTTCAACAACAAATACATATATATTTTCGCAAATCAATGGTATAAAAAACACTTTTCCGAAATAAGTCGATGTTTGCCGATTGTGCACAGCATGTCCAAAGTCAAGGTAAATTTTACAATACTTTAGTTTTTAAATATGATATTGTATTTTACTTTCCAAAACATATAGCCATTTGTCGGTATTTCAAATAGAGTCAATATTTATGAAGTTCACAGTGCATGAGTTGATAATATGCGAAGGATAGTACGAAACACTGTTGCCATCTATATTATCGCCCATGTGTTGCCATTCAGTTGCCTATGGACCCCGGCCATGGACCCGGGGCCATGGACCTTGTCCTCAGTCCTATCACCATGCTGTAGTCGCATAGACAGTGATAGACGTAGTGGCATAACACCTAGATAGATCATGAAGAAAATTTTACGTAAAAATTAACTTGAGAGAGGAAAGAAACTAATTTGTAAACATTGCGATGCAGCCTCATTGCAGGGCTGGGGTAATCGTAATCGCAATCGTATTCGATTGTAATCGATTACACTTTTTCAAGTAATCATAATTGTAATCATAATTTTCTTAGCTTTTGTAATCGTAATCGTATTCGATTACATACCCCATGTAATCATAAATACGATTACATTTGCGATTACTTTACGATTACCATGATTACATCTGGTCTTTCTAAACCAACAAACTTCTTCAACTGACTCTCCTGACTCTGTAGTTA